>Ga0222689_1000361_pt1 | contig 13543 bp, 24 predicted proteins | sample AntAcemetage1231_FD_179838 | JGI IMG/M metagenome (GOLD analysis project Ga0222689, IMG submission 179838) | Saline water microbial communities from Ace Lake, Antarctica - #1231 | ecosystem: Environmental > Aquatic > Non-marine Saline and Alkaline > Saline | place: Antarctica: Ace Lake...
GACACATGTGGCTGCGGACCTGCAAGACCCCGTGCCACAGGGGCAACCGTTTATTGTGGGCGGATATTCGTTGATGTATCCGGGCGACACATCTCTCGGCGCACCCGCTGAGGAAGTCATAAATTGTCGCTGTTACGTTGATGTTCGCATCGACTTCTTTGCGAGGCTGGAATAGTGGTAAACTATACCTTTGCAACTTTGGACCAGTGGACCGAAAAGCAACAACGCCGGACCGACGCAGTGTTAAAAGACGCGGCGCAGTCTGTAATCGCCGTGGCACAAGTTTCACGGGAAAAGGGCGGTAGGATGCCTGTCATCACAAACAAACTAAGGGGTAGCCTACAATCGTCAATCGCTGGCGGGGCGTCTGGCGAAGGTGAAAAGTCACACATTCTGGTTGCACCGTTAATGAAAGGTGGCGATCTGGCAACGTTCACATGGACGGCAGAATATGCAAGGCGCGTAAATAACGGCTTTGTGGGTGATGACAAGCTGGGCCGGACCTACAACCAAGTGGGCGCGCATTTCGTCGAGGGTGCCGTCGATCAATGGCCCGCGATTGTGCGGGCATCTATTGCCAAAGCAAAGGCGCGGGTCGGATGAACCATAAGCAGATCAAGACATCCCTGCGCACGCGCCTTGCCGCCACGCCATCCGCGCCGCCTATCGTGTGGGGTGAAAACGCGCCTGGTGTCTGGGACGCAGGCGCGCTGCAATACGTCACGCCTGAGCCGCCTTTCTGGCTGGCGTACTTTACACACACCCCGCCGGAGCGGTTCGGCTTGTCAAAGTCGAGCCTGATGACTGTTCGGCTGTTTGTGGCGGTCTTTGTGCAGGAGGGCACATTCGAGGATGAAGCCGATGACCAAGCGCAGCGCATCATTGACCAATTTCCCATTGACCTGATACTATCCGCCGGAGACGGTCAAATTCAGGTGACGGACATGGGCGACCCACAACCGGGCTCAACCGACGGCACATACTTTCGCAAGAACGTCTCGATCCGTTGCCGCGCAATCTTTCAAAGGACACCATGACCATGGACAAGAAAACATCCCGCGCAAAGGCTGGTCCTATAACCGGCGCGCGCATCGTCACAATGCCAACACCGACCGGCACGACACCCGCCATGATCTACAATGGCGATGTGCCTGAGAAGGGCGACGTGATGCAGTTTACCATGTCCAATGGTGTCACATATTCCGGCACGGTGGCTGACGCCACTGAGGCGGACGGCGAAGTTCTGGTCGAGTTTATATCGGGTCTTGTCCCGGTCCTGAAATAGGCATCCCGCCTATCCACGCCCATGAAAGGAAAATATCATGGCACTTAATGAAGGCATCGGCGGGTTTTTGTCCGTCTCGGCGGCCACCCCCGCAACCTTTGACGCAGCCGGATACGTCGCGCTGACGTGGGCCGAAGTGGGCGAAGCATCCGAAGTTCCCGAGTTTGGCGCGGCCTATTCTGCGGTCACGTTTACCCCGCTCAAAACCGGCATCGTGAACAAATTCCACGGCGAACTGAACTATGGTTCGATCACCATTCCGCTCGGTTATGACTCCGCCGACGCTGGCCAGATCATCTTGCTTGCCGCGCTGGCATCCAAGGACGCGATCAGCTTCCGCGAGACGCGCAGCGATGGCACAGTCCGTTATATCATGGGCAAAGTCATGTCGTTCCCGCGCGGCCAGTCGGTCGGGTCGGTTAACATGGCAAGCTGCAACATCGAGTTCACGCGCGCCGATGTGGAAGTCGCCGCGTCGTAATCCTGCACCTCCCGCAGGCTAGGGGGGTGGGGCGTGGTTTACCGCATCCCCCGACTTTAACCCAAACCGAAGGATATAAACCATGGATTGTTTCGACTCAGTATCAGCGGCAGAGGCAGGCGCATGGCTGCACCTGACGAACCTTCTAACAGACGCACCGGCATACGTCACAGGCAAGGACGGCGCGCCCAATCCGACCAAGCCCATGCGCATCAATTTGATCGGCATGGACGCATCAGCTTCCAAGGCCAAGGCCCGCAAGCGCGCAACGGACATCCTGAAGCGGCGCGGCGGCAAAATGGACTTTGCCAAAATGAGCCCTGCGCAAATCGGCGCTGTGATTGATGAAGGTCAGGAGGGCATTGTTCAAGCTGCTGTCGATGCAACAATCGGCTGGGAAAACCTAAGCCTTGACGGCAAGCCTGTAGAGTTTTCGGAAGAAGCGGCGTTTGCGATCTATCGCAAATATCCGTCAATCTTGGACGAAGTGACGGAGTTCTTGAGGGACCGGGCCAATTTTTTCGCACAAGCCTAGAGGCGCTTTGTCTCTGGGCACGACAGCACGCTTGGTTATGCGCACAGCCAAAGGACATAAAGCAGACGCGTTGGAGTTTTTTGGAGCGGGCCAATGAAGAACCGGACTTTCCCGAATTGCCATTTCGTGCTTATCTTGCGGAATGGCTGCTGGATGTAGGGCCTGTGATGCAAGGCGGGATGGGGTCGGTGGCCCTGTCCCATTTAGAAATTCAGGCGTGGGCCGCAAATGTGGGGTTGAGGTTTGAAGGCGACGAAGCGCAATGGCTGCAAAAAATGAGCGGGGTTTACGCCAGTGAATTGTTCGAGTCGAATGGCAAAAACACGCCGCAGCCGTTTAGGGAGTAATCCGCATGGATGATATGGCATCTGTTGGTCTCAGGGTTGATAGCCGACAAGTGCAGACAGCGAACGGTGATCTGGATCGCTTTGCGCGCTCTGGTGATAAGGCCGGCAGGTCTGCAAATCGTGCGACTTCCGCTTTTTCAGCCATGGGGAAAGGTCTTGCTATCGCTGCAGCTGGTTTTGCAGCGATAGCCGGGGCTACTCGCACGCTTGCTGAGTTTGGATCTTCTATGTCTCAGGTGCAGGCGATCACCAACGCCACGGCCACAGAGATGGTCAAGCTGACAGCGACCGCCGCGAAAATGGGATCGACTACCGAATTTAGCGCGTCTCAGGCGGCGGGCGGCTTGCGGTTCTTGGGCATGGCGGGTTTTTCTGCCACCGAAAGTATCGCAGCAATGCCTGCGGTTTTGGACCTCGCAACTAGCGCTTCGATGGGATTGGCTGAAGCCGCAGACACCGCGTCAAACATCATGAGCGCGTTCGGCATTGCTGCGACGGATGCGAGCGACGTTGCTGACGTTCTGGCAGCGGCAGCGACCAGCGCGAACACAAGCGTGTCACAGCTTGGTAACGCGATGGCGTTTGTTGGCCCGGTTGCCTCGGCAATGGGCGTTGAAATGAGCGATACGGCGGCTGCGATTGGCGTCCTATCTGATGCTGGTATTCAGGGCAGCGCAGCGGGCACGGGCCTTCGTCGTGTTCTCTCGTCTCTTGCAAACCCCACGGGCGCGGCTGCGGCTGCGCTTGCGGATCTTGGCGTCAAGCTGGAGGACGTGAACCCAGCCACGACCAGCATCGTTGAAATTGTTGACCGGCTTGCCGCGTCCGGTATCAGCGCCGCCGATGCTTTGACAATCTTCGGGGATCGGGGTGGCCCTGCTATCTTGGCCCTGACCTCTCAGGCCGGAAGCCTGCGCGAGTTGACGGAAAGCCTTTCTGATGTGGAGGGCGAATCTGCGCGCATGGCAACGACAATGCGCGACAACCTCAAGGGCGACATGCAAAGCGCTATGTCCGCAGCCGAGGGCCTGATTATCGCAATGGGTAAGGCTGGTTTGACCGCTGTTTTGAGGGGGGCTACTCAATTCGCTACAGGTTTCCTGAGGACTGTTTCGCAGCTTGTTGACGGCATCGGCTTTCTTGTGGGCATCGCAGATGACGCTAGGCGCGCAATATTCGGGCTGGGCAATAGCAAATCAGTCACGAACGCAGCGACAGAAGCGCTGGTGCAGTCCATGCAGGGCGAGCTTAGCCTGATTGGCGAGATAACCCTCGCGCTCGCGCCGGGCACGCGCATGTCACTGGCACACGCCGAAGCAAAGCGCACGGAAACGCAGGCGATACTAACTACGATGGAAGCGAGGCGTGCAGACGCCGCTCAAATCCAGATGATGTCCGGCGAATACATCGCTTTGGAAAAGTCTATTCAAGATGTCATCCTTGGCGTCAAGTCGCTGGACGCTGGTCCTGACATCGACGGGGTTCTTGCGCCATCCATAGCGTTGCCCGCTATCCAAGAAGCGCTTGCCGTTCTGGGCCGCATGAAGGAGGAGCAGCAATCGCTGATCGACACTGCAGCCCCTCTTTCGGACGAATACGCTGCAGCGGTGTCAATGCTTGAGAGCCTTGACGCTGCAATTGAAGACGCTGCAGGCGGAATGGTTGTGATTAAAGACAACGCAGGCCAAATCCCCCCAGCGATCAACGCAGGGGCCGGTGCCGCTAGAGGCTTGGCTGGTGCGCTGGCTGGCGCCAATGTGCAAGCGTCAACATTATTATCCAACCTCGGCATGATCCCGACGGCTTTGCGAGCTCTTGCGGACCAAGCGACAGGGATGGTCAGTGGGCTGACTGAGCAAAACAGGGCGTTAAATTATCAAATAAATCTGGGCATGACATCGCAAGCGGCTGCACTAAAGGCTGCGCGCGATACTGCACTTGATCAAGCGGAAGTGCAGGGAGCAACACTACAAGACCTGATCAAAATCCAGCAGCGGTTCGACGCGCAAATCAAAACTGTAGACGACCTTGCAACAGCCAATGCGGGTTTGAATGCAGAGCTTGTGGACCTTGGCGGTGGCGGATCGTCCGGCGGGGGGAGCGCAGGCGCGGCTGCAGACGAGCTGGACAATCTGACAACCGTGTCCGAGGGCCTAGATTACGCGCTACGCGGCGGCACGAAATCCGCCGTAGAAATGGGCCGTGAGTTGGGCGGGTCACTGTTGCGCGGGATCGACAGCGTGTCGGACGCATTCGGTGATTTTGTCATGCGCGGGTTTACCGACTTCAAGGGGTTCGTGGCCAGCATCTTGGACAGCTTCAAATCCATGTTGGCGCAGATGATTAGCATGGCGGTTCGCAATCGGATCATGCTGTCTATCGGCACGGCTGGCGGCGGCGTGGGGCAAGCCGTGGCAGGCGCGGCTGGCGGCGGCGGCGCTAGCGGTGGCATGTTGAGCGGCCTTATGGGCAGCTTTGGCACAGGCAAGGGCATGGCAGGGCTAGCGGGCGGCGCGGGCTTCCTAGGCGGCGTTGGCAACGTGCTAGGCGGTCTGGCATCTGGTGGGCTGTCCGGCGGTATTGGCGCTATCGGTTCGGCACTAGGCGGCGCAACAGCAAGCCCTGGTGGGTTTGCAATGGCTGCGGGGGCTATCGCCCTACCATTGCTTGCCGTTGCGGGCATATTCAGCTTTTTCCGCACCAAAACAAAAGAGCTTGACGCGGGCATAATCGCCACGGTCACTGGCGTGGATACGCTTGTCCAGTCATTTAGAACGGTTGAGAAAAGCAGATTCTTTGGCCTATTTAAAAGCGTTAGCACTACGATAGGCGCGGCGGGCCAAGCTACCACTGACGCGATTACAGACATTGTTGGGACATTGCAGGGCAGTGTCGTGGCATCTGCCGACGCTCTAGGGCTGGCGGGCGATACCTTTGAAGACTTTAGCCACAGGATGCGAATCAGCACCAAAGGCTTGAGCGAGGAAGCCGCAAACGAAGCAATCCAGGACGCCCTGATGGGCATGGCTGACGCTATGGCCGGAATGGTAAGCGGGCTTGATGCTTTTGCGCGCGACGGGGAAGGCGCGGCGGCAACGCTAGAGCGTCTGGCGCAAAGCCTTGCCACTGTTAATGGTTTCATGGACGCGTTCCAACTGCGCACCTATGACGTGTCGCTCGCAGGCGGTGCAGCGGCGGCGTCTTTTGTAGACCTGTTCGGATCGCTTGACGCTTTCGTTAATGTCGCCGGGTCGTATTATCAGAATTTCTTTACCGACGCGGAACGCCTTGCGCGCGCCACCGAGTTGCTTTCCATTGAAATGCTGGCGCTCGGCATCGACGCGTTGCCGTCCACACGGGCCGCATTCCGGGCGCTGGTGGATGAAGCCGACGCCTTGGGCGATAGTGGGCTGGTCGCGTCCCTGATGCAGCTGTCACCGGCCTTTGCCGAGATTACAGCAGGGGCAGACGCGTTGGGCGACAGCTTGAGGTCTTTGGTGAATGAAGACCTGTTTACAACGGGTCAGGATTATACGCGCGCCTTGTCGCGGTCCACCAACAACCAATTGTTCACGCCTCAGCAATCGGACGCAGAGTTGCGTGCAGAGTTGCGGGCGCTTAATGTAAGTATGGAACGGCTTGTGTCCACGTCTGAGATTACGGCAGGCAACACCGGGCGCGGGGCAGACGCGGCGGATGACACGCTTGCATTTACAGTGGAGCAAACCTTATGACGCTGCGGATCATTGAACCATTTGCCATAACCGAGACCAATATCGACAGCACGAATGTCGTTCTGGAAACGGCATGGACGGCGGGCACCTATACGCTTGGCGACGTGCGGCGGGTTGATGAGCGGTTGTTCGAGGTATCAGCGGCCAGCACCACGCAAGAGCCTGGGCTTGCCGCCAGCACAGAATGGTTTGACGCTGGACCGGCCAATCGTTACGCCGCCTTCGATCTGCAATTCGGGGCTGACCAGTATCGCGTGATCGATACCATTACGAGCCGCGCGGGCAGTATCACATATACGCTGACCGGACTGCCACGGCTGTCAGCTGTGGCGTTCTTTGGGCTGCGTGCCACTCAGATCACAATCGTCGGCACGCTGGACACGACCGGCGATGTGGCGGACGTGACGTATAATTTACAGGACGCGACGCCCTACCTCGGATCGTTCTGGCGCTGGTTTTTTGCGCAGCAATCGCTTGAGCGGTCACATGTGACGTTTGACCTGAACATTCCTATCGGCGCAACGGTGGTGGTGACAATCACAAACACCGGAAACACGGCAGCAGTCGGCACAATCGCCATGGGCCTTGCTGATCAATATGGGACCGTAGAGACGCAATCCACGCGCGGCCTTCGCAGTCGATCGGTGAAGAAAACCGAGGGCACGCTTACGTCCCTCTTGCGCCGGACACCAGCTTCACGCGTCGGTTATAGAGTGCATCTGAACGACTACCGCGCCGATGCGTTCTGGCGCACCATTGATGACCTTGACGGGGTGGCGGCGGTCTTTGCCGGACCTGATGACAACCCTGAATTAGTAGCGTATGGTTTTGTCAGTTCGTGCCAGACGGTCAGTGACGTTCGCGGAATAACAAAAGTTCAACTTGAGGTGGAGACTCTCTAATGACCGCACCAGTTATCAGACAATTTGTCGGAACCATCCCGGACAAAGGGCAGGCTCAAACGGCATTTGACACCAATGTTGATGCGTTTCTCGACTGGCAGGCGCTGCAATTTGCGCCGGACCTTGTGGCGTTCGGGACGTTTGCCAGCGATACGGCGGCGGCATTGGTGGCCGCAAACCTGCCGTCGTTGACTGGGCGGGCTTTGGACGCGGTGCGGGTAAACGCAGCGGCTGACGACGTTGAGTTTGCGGACGTGACGGCGGCGGGCTGGGCATTACTGGATGATGCGAACGCAGCGGCGCAGCGGACCACGCTCGGCGTTGCCGAAGACAGTGCAGACGCTGACCTAACCGTCACACCCGACGGCGCGTTGCGGCGCGACATTGGCGCAGCGGCCATTGCGGCCCACGGCGTCGTGCAGCGGGTTTATGCAGAGGAGAAGGGCTATTCCTCTGGAGCCACACAATTCCTGTTAAACGACACGATCCCCCTGAATACCCAGGGCTTCGAGGTTTTAACCGCAGCAATTACCCCCAAGGCCACGGGGAACCGACTGCGGATTGAGGCAAGAGTGTTTCACTCGGCCAGCAGCACTGGCCGAGTGGGTTTGGGCTTGTTTCAAGACTCGACGGCTGGGGCTTTGAAGTTTGACCAAGACTACCACCCGGAGAACGGAGTTATTCGAGAGTTCGCGCTATTTCACGAAATGGCGGCGGGAACGACCAGCGAAACAACATTCAAGATAAGGGTCGGCCCGTTTACGAGTACCACGCTTTACATCAACGGGAACGCCTCCACGCGTTTATTTGGCGGCGTTATGGCAGCCACCCTAACAATCACGGAGATCAAGGCATGATGGGTCTATCGCTTGGCCGTGCAACCGGCGGGTGTGCACCTGCCCTCAGCCGTGGTTCTTGTAGTTCTCGTTGATAAAAAGGTAGACTGACAAATGGCCGAGACTTTCGACGCCCTAAAACTTGTGACCCCATATGTTCTCGGGGGCGGTGCAGTCCTTGCTACATTTGTCCGTGCGGAGTTTCGAGGGCGTCAAAACGCCCAGGACATTGCGGAGGAACGGGTGGAGCGCAAAGAGCAGGCGAAAGAATCGGAAGCCCGATCTGAAAGGCAAAGGCACGACGACAATAAAACCGTGCAGCGCGATTTCGCCCGCATCTTTGAGTTGATGCAATCAATCCAATCTGACGTGAGAGCGCTAGTACAGCGCGGGCAAGAGAAAGGCTGAGACCATGACAAAGACACTTTACAACCACTGGCGCGACGTTCCCGAGAACGCTTGGCGCTGGCCCTCGTTTTCGCCCGCAGAAATTGCGTGTCGCGGCACGGGCAAGTTGATGGTGGACGAGCGCGCAATGGACATGCTGCAAGCCCTGCGGACCAATCTGGGCAAGCCGATGATCCTCAACAGCGCCTACCGCAGCCCTGAACACAACCGCAGCGTAGGCGGTGCCACGCGGTCCAAGCACATGGACGGCATCGCGTTCGACTGCCGGATGGATAACCACGACCCTCAAGTCTACATGGCGGCGGCGCGCGAAGTTGGCTTCAAAGGCATCGGTGAGTACGCCCGCCGGGGGTTCTGCCATGTGGACGCGCGCAAGACCAAAACACCTGTGAAATGGATCGGCAAGGGCGACGTTGCGTTCCCTCTGCGGGCTGCATCTGGGCGGTTCGCGCCGGAAGTGTTGATGACAGAATTGACGGGCAAACCTTCCTTGTCGCATGGCCCGCAAGGCTCTTTGTTGTTCGCATTCTTCGCCAAGATGTTCGGGGGCAAGACATGAAACTCATTCCAGACGCAAAGAAAGCGTGGCGATGGTTCTCGGTTCAGGCGATGTTTCTGAGCGGTATTGTTCCCGGCGCTTGGCTGGCCGTGCCGGACGACATGCGGGCCGCTGTGCCTCCTGAGTGGTTGGCGGTGGGCGCAATAACCATTGCCGTTCTCGGCATCCTTGGGCGACTTGTGGCGCAGCCGGAATGATTACCGCATTCCTCACATCCCGGTTCGGTCGCGGCCTCGCCTATCTCGGGCTGGCCGCGTTGGCAGTGCTGACAATCTGGACGGGCGGGGGCCGATCCGAGCGCGCTCGTCAAAACGCAAAACGAATGGAGGAATATCGTGAAACACGTAAGCGAGCAGACGAAGCGGATATTGGCGATGGCGACCCTAGCGCTGATCGTGAGTGGCTGCGAGACCGTGGCGAGCAATGATGCAGCCCGCGACGTGCTGGGGCCGCGTATGACCGCCCATGCCGCCGCTCTGGCCGAGGACGGTGGCCCGCGCAGTCTCACGACCGGGCGCGCGCTGATTGCCACGTTTGACGCTGTTTTCGGGGTGCAGTGATGTGGGCGATATTCTTCACGCTCTGCTCTATGTCGGGCGACTGCGCGATTGCCGTGAGTGTCGAGCGATACGCGACTGAGGCTGAGTGTGACGCCGCCACGCATGGCAGGATGGTCGAGGCGGTGAATGTTCTGCGCGACCACGGTATTCCGGTCGCATCGGTTCGTGCGGCTTGTGATGAGGTCGATCCGCCCGGTGCTATGACGTAAAGAAAACCGCGATTTCTTTGCAATGCAGCCCGGTAATGTAAAGAAATCGCGATTTTCTGACATTACCCGCGCGTTATGTCAGAAACCTAATTCCCCGCATTGGGGGTCGCCTAGTCGAGCGTTACCGACCACTTGCTATCTTGTAACACTGCCCCGCCCGGTTGGTCCCGGTGCGGGGCTTTTTTGTGTTTAACGGTGAGGGGTGTGGATATGATCCGCCCGCAAACGCGAAGGTTAAACTGTCATGGCTTAGAAGCGTAGAGCGCGATGCGTTCTTCTACGCTCGGGATTGTGCCCTCGTGCAACATGCCAACGGCCTTCTTTGCGTCGCCACCCATTGATGCAATCAGCACCGTGGCGATCAGGTGATCTAGTGTAATCAGCACGGTCGCGCGGTCATCAATCGGGTGCCGCCCGTCAAGGATTTCTCGGCCTGCGGCCATAGCGCGCTGCGTGTCTTTCTGTGCGTCGTACATGTTTCTCATGCCCCCAACCCTGCCAACGTGTGCTGAATGCTGACAAACGCTTTGCCTGCGATCAGGGCTGCTGCGACCAAGAACGCTGCGAGAAATATCCAGCCCCACGGGCTGCTCTGCCTGCTTTTGTAGTGCGCGTCTGAGGCGCGGCGGTCTAGGTCTGGCATTTCATCGTACCCGTCAATCGGATGCTTTGGGCGGTGGTGGTCGGTCATGTTAGTCTCCTCTGGCGCTGAGCCATGTTATAAGTGGTGTTTTCCCGGCGTCCATTGTGGCGCTGCGGTCGTGAGGCCATGGATATGGTGGGTTCATTTCAGCGAGTGTCAGCGTCCCCGCCATGAACTCGCGCAGCGTGCCGTTGTTTTTGTGCTGATGCATTGCGCGCACGTCGTCACCGAGGCTCATGCTTCACCGTCTGCATTTACATCGGTCCACCAGTCAGTGCTTTCCCACGTTGAGATGAAGTCAGCTTCGGATTTGACTGTGCTCGCAATACGCTCTGCCTCGTCGTTGCTGATGCCGAAGCGGCCTGCGGTATTGTCGATGTCTGAAACGTTCATGTCAGTGTCTCCCGTTGGTGTGTGGTGTTCCCCGGCGCGTGGCCGGGGCTTGGGGTTAGTCGTCAATTTCAACGGCGGTCATGCCGGTGGTGTCGGGGCACTCGTCGCCGTCATCGTCAATGTATGGCGTGCCGTGAATTGTGGCTGCAACTTCCATTGCGTCTTGTTCGCTCGTGCCTTCAAACTCACCCCAGAATTGGCCGTTTGCGTATACTCTGTATTTCAAAATCTGCATGCTCATCTTGGTATCTCCTGTTGTGGGCGTCTGCCCGTTTCCTTACACCACTATTACCCGCTATTAACCTACCTGTCAACAATTAATTTTGCAAAATCGTCAGCCGTGCAACAGAACCCCGCAACGCCGCCGAACGCCTTCACGGACTTCAAAAAGGCGGCCTGCGCTTGGCCGCGCTTGTCGCCAGGCGTGAGACGCCATCCGGACTTCTTAGTCTCGACAGCTATAAAAACCCCAAGAGTTTTGCCAACATGTGACGGCTGCACCACCACCGGCAGAATCCCGATCAAATCGGACGACTTCCAGACTTTATTGAGCGCGGGAGATTCGTTGCCGAGTCCGAACCTAATCAACCGGCCTGTATGGTCAGTGCATCCGCCGTTGTTATTGCGCCAAAGCGGGACGCCTGCCCGTCCCGCTGCTAGGCGGACCTGTGCGGCACATGCAGCCTCGCTATGGTGGGCTGTGGGGGAGGGCGATGGTATGGCGGGGCTGAGCATCGCAGTCAGCTCAGTCAACGCCTGTGCGGGGACGTGGTGGCCCCACCGCGCTTGCCAGTCTTTGAGGGTCATTCTGTTGGGTCAATCAATGGGGTAAACATGAACAGACTAGTTATGCCCGGCGAATACCAGCTTTCATCAGGACCAAACCATTCGAAATGCAGGTTCCATTTTTCTGCAATCTTTCGGGCTTCGGTAAACCCATGCTCGTCACACTTTAGATATGTGTGCGAAACGATTGCCGCCGCCTTTTTTTCAACCCTGTAAAACTGAGGATGGTCAATCACACTGGCTTCGAATTGAGGATAACCATACAGGTCATATACCCCTCTACGTGAAAGTGTTTTCAAACTAAACGGGGCGCTGCTCAATTTCCACCCTCGTTTTTGCCCAAAATCTACGGCTGCTTTTTTCTTTTCGTCATCCATAATCATACCCCAGTCCACCGCATCGAGTAAAGCGTGCCGCGCAGGCGGGCAGACGCCACAAAATCCACACGAATCGGATCGCCCTGCGTAGCGCCGCTGGTCAGCCGGATGCCCTTGCCCTTTTCGATCACGTCTGCGGCTTTAACGAGGCGCGCCAGCACGGCAGGATCGAAGCACAAACTGGTATCGCCCCCGTCGCCTTTGGCCACCACGCGCCGCCAGTCGGGATACGTGCCGTCGATGCGCGTGAATTCCAGCACGCCGGTGCGGGACATTTCGCCACCCTCGCCGTGGTTAAGCACAAATTGCATGATACCCGTCGTGGTGTCACCGTAGACCCATAGTTCGCCGCCAGACGCCTTGGCTTTGAACGCCTTGTCGGTTGCGTCACATGACAGGATTAACCCCGCGCCTTGAGGCGTGCCTGTTGCTCCAGGCATCCGTGGCGCGTCCATGCCTTGCGTGAAACATTCCGCGCCGACGTGGCAGCCGTCCGGCAATTCAATCGTCAGCATCTGGTGGCCGTCCAGCGCGATAAGCCTGTCAGCTTCGACAAACACCCCAACGAGGTAGTAGCGGGTTTCTTCGGTGCTGATGCAATGGAACGCCGCGCGCAGGTCATCGGCGGGCAGGAAAAACGTGGTCGGCGTCGGTGTGGGTGTGATGGTTTTCATTTGGTTGGCTCCGGTGTGGTTGGTGGTGGGCAGTGCAGGCGCGTTCGGTGTGATTAAATATCGACAAATTCACAGCCCATCAGGCTCAAAACCTTCTGCACCTTTGCCGAAGATTCAGGGCTTGCAACACACAGGAACATAACTGAACCATCATGCGCTGCGGGTGCGGTCTGTTCTTGTTTGCTGATGGGTTTGTTAGACAAAAGCCATGCCTTTGCGCGGGATTCTGCTTGACGGCTTGGCCTGCTATTCGCGCGGCTATTCCACTTTGAAGTGGCATTGGCGTATCCGAGGGCAAGATCCATTTCTGGGTTGAATGTAAAAGTCTTGGCCATGCGCGCAAGGTTTACATAACCTTGCGATTCAAGTGATGACCACTTAGTCTTGTGGCGGTCATAGATTGATTGTGTGGTCATGGTGTGGCTCCTTGCCGGTGTGTTTCTCTACACCCTTATTGCCACCAATTACCTACCGTGTCAACAGGTATTCGCGCGCCCATTCGAGCGCTGCGTCGATTTGTTTGAGCATGGGATGCGGTGCAGGGCGGGCCGGTGTGACAGCGCAAGCGTCCTGGGGCCGGACCGCTTTGAACCGCGCCCACAATTCCGCCTCACTGTGCCGATCCATCCGGCGCGCGTTGTGGCATATCTGATAAAGGTGTGTCATGGTGTGGGGCTTGGGTTATGCGGCGGCAATGAGCGCCAAAAGCGTGTCGCGCTGGCGAAGTCGGGCATGGGCGGCATAGGCTGTATAGACGGATGCATCGGCGGCGGCAGGGGCGGCATGGGCGGCGGCATCGGCGGCGACATAGGCA
>Ga0222689_1000363_pt1 | contig 13478 bp, 12 predicted proteins | sample AntAcemetage1231_FD_179838 | JGI IMG/M metagenome (GOLD analysis project Ga0222689, IMG submission 179838) | Saline water microbial communities from Ace Lake, Antarctica - #1231 | ecosystem: Environmental > Aquatic > Non-marine Saline and Alkaline > Saline | place: Antarctica: Ace Lake...
ATCCCAGCGTTCACAAGGGATTCATCAGTTCAAACCGTGTTGGCTCTTACATCGAAGAGTCGGAGATTTGCTGCAACGATATTTATCAATTCCAATATCCAGATTCGATCTCAACAGAATCTGAGCTTCCCTATGCGAATTTGGATCAGCTGAACGATTATTTACCTGTCACGCTTTACTTCCACAATGACGAGCCAGACCCAAGGACTTTAGACACTCTGACTTCTATTCGTTACGATGAATCTTATGCTTCCTACACCAAACGATTGGATGAATATTTGAAGGAAGTTGTTCGAGGATTAAGTGGAGATCGCGCCCAAGAATCACGGTACGAAACCGAAGAGTTTTTCTCGCTTTATGTAGATAAAGGAATGGAAGACCTAAAAGTATTTAGTAAGCTGTTAATCAGAGAGTTAAGGAAAGGTTCTGAAATTGAATTATCGGTCAAAGGATTCGCCAGTCCAAGGGCTAAATCAGATTACAATCTGAACCTCACCAAACGTAGAATTACAAGTTTAGAGAATTACCTCAGACACTATGAGGAAGGTGTTTTTATTCCGTTTTTTGAATCCCGTGATTCTACCGGAGGAAGTTTGAAAATTGTACAAATTCCATTTGGGGAATACCAGGCAGACCAAACCGTTAGTGATGTTCTGGAAAACGAAAGGGAATCTATCTACAACAAATCGGCTTGTTTGGAACGTAAAATTGAAATCAGGTCGGTTCAACGGGCTCCTGAGGATAGCACGAAGTACATTATCTCGGCTTCTTCCCTCTCTTTCGACTTCGGTATTATTTCAGAAAAGGCTGGAATACAAGAGACTAGCTTCAAACTTATCAATAAAAGTGATGAAGCTGTAAGCATTGAATCCATTGAAAGTCCATGTGGATGCACAGTAGCCCTGCCCGAAGCTGAGGAAATTCTCCCTGGACAAGAAGTTCGTGTGGCTGTTCAATTTGATCCTCTAGCAAAACTTGGAATTCAGTCCAAGACCATTCAGATTTCGTTGTCTAACCAACAAGAGCCCATTCTATTCACTATCAGTTCGGAAGTCATCAAATAAATTCTATGCGCTTCTCACTGCTCGTATTTTCCCTAGTCTTGTTGTTTTCATGTGGGAATAGAAAGAACACAACTATCAATGTAGCCGTTGCGGCAAACGCTGTTCCCGTGCTTGAAGAGTTAATTGAGATCTTCAGTGATTCAACGGGGATTGCGATAAATTTGATTCCTGGTTCTTCAGGGAAGCTATTCACCCAAATAACTCAAGGAGCGCCTTACGACCTTTATCTCTCTGCGAACACAGATTATCCGGAAAAGGCTTTCGAGCTTGGATTTGGAAAGGAAGTCCCAGTTGTTTATTGTCGGGGAAAACTCGTGTTGTGGAGTTCGGTGAAGCAGGAGAATAAAGAAGCGATGGATTGGTTGAGTCAAGATTGTGCAATCGCCATCGCAAATCCCAAGCATGCTCCGTACGGATTGGCTGGAATGCAGGTCCTTGAAAGCCTGAATGCACTGGAACAGCTGAATCCACGTTTGGTCTACGCAGAGAATGTTTCCCAGTGCAATCAATTCATCATTACCGGAAATGCCTGCATGGGATTCGGTTCATTGTCGACAGTGTTACTTGAGGAGTATAAGGATTTCGGGGATTGGATAGAACTAGACACTTCCCTTTACAGTCCCATCCAACAAGGAATGTTACGGATAACTGACAATCCTGATGCCATCGCTTTTTATACCTTCCTACAATCCGATCAGGCCAAGCTCATTTTCAATAAACGGGGGTATTCTAGCTCGAATCAAGTTCAATCCTAGATATTTGCACCATGGAATGGACTCCCCTATTTCTTACGCTTGAGTTGGCATTGATTACGACGGTTCTGCTATTTATTCTAGCTCTGCCCCTGTCTTATGCTCTTGCATTCTACAGGAACAGCTGGAGTCCGCTTTTCGAAGCGATTATCAGCATGCCTTTAGTCCTACCTCCTACTGTTATTGGGTTTTATTTGCTGATTGTACTCAGTCCAAATTCAAGTTTAGGCGGATTTCTATCAGAGAATTTAGGCATCGACTTGGTGTTTTCATTTCCAGGATTGGTGATTGCGTCGTTAATCTACAGTCTCCCGTTTATGGTACAGCCCATCAAATCTGGAATGATGAATCTTCCGAGCTCCTACCGTGAGTCTGCAATGGTGATGGGTAAATCAGAATGGATCATTCTTAAACAAGTTGTTCTGCCCTCCATCAAACCCTCCCTTCTCACAGGATTGGTGCTTAGTTTCGCCCATACCATCGGTGAGTTCGGCGTTGTCTTGATGATTGGAGGAAGTATTCCAGGAGAAACAAAACTGGCTTCTATAGCTATCTATGACGAGGTAGAAAGCTTGAATTATGCCGCTGCACACGAGTATTCAATTGTCTTAGTCTGCTTGAGCTTTCTGATTTTATTGGGCGCCTATTCTTTCAACCAAAACAGCTTGAAGAAATGGTGGATTTAAAAATCAGAGTGAAGAAGTCCTTGCGCGGAGCGTTCAAGCCTATTTGTTTGGATGTTGAGTTGGAGTTTGATAGTCCTCAAATCATTGGTATTAGCGGCGAATCGGGATTGGGAAAAACCAGTTTGTTGAGAATCATCGCCGGACTCATGCATCCTGACGAAGGACTTATTCAACACAAGGGTGAAACTTGGTTTGATTCTGAGAACGGTATTAAAAGTCATCCTCGGAAACGTTCAATTGCCATGGTCTTTCAGGATGTGGCTCTCTATCCTCATTTTACTGTAGCTGAGAATATCGCTTTCGGAATGAAGGATGATGACTCGGAAAAGATTGAAAGCTTGCTCAATGATTTTGGACTAGATGGTCTGAGCGGTATCAAACCAGCTCAATTGAGCGGCGGACAAAAGCAGCGCGTAGCCTTGGCGAGAAGCTTAGCGTCAGATGCGGATGTCCTCCTCCTCGATGAGCCTTTGTCTGCCTTGGACAGCTCATCTCGAATAGAACTTCAAAAGCTTCTCGGGAAGCATCTACAAGCCACGTCCTGCCTGTGTTTTATTGTGAGTCATGATGAGGAAGAGTTGAACAATTTATGCGATCGAATTTTCAAGTTGGAAGATGGGCCGCTAATTGAGAAACCTGTGATAAAGTCTTCCGTCCTTTCTATAGTCCTGCAAATCAAAGGGCTTAAGAAAACAGAATTAGCTTGGCACTTGAAGTTAGATCACGAAGGAAGAATTATTGATCATGTCATTCCTTTAGACGGAACATTTACCCCGAAAATTGGCGATTTCATTGAGATTGATTTTGTGACATCGGGGAATTCTTGAATGAAAGATTCTCGATCAAAAATTGAATTCAATAGCATTTTATTGCTTGAATATCTTTTCGTGGCTACTACTTCAATCGGAAATGCTCAGTTGCAAGAAATACATGTCGTTCGGCAATGAAGACAGATCCAATTGCAATGGTCGTTCAATTTGGATTGCTGCATAAGGACAAGAAGTTGATTTTTCACTTTGCAATAGCAGAACCTAAGTCCTACAGAGACTTTCACTGATAAGCAGTCATTTCATGAAATATATTTGGGTTACCTTTAAACCTATGTTATTTCTTGAGGTCAAAGAACCGAATCAAATAAAGCACGCTATGAAAAAGTTATTGTTATCGATTGCCTTGGTTGGAGTATTTGGAATATTCGCTCAGGCACAACCTGGAGGAAAAGCAGATTTGAGTCCAGAAGAAAAAGCTGTAAAGCAAACAGAAAGATTAGCTAAAGAGTTAAGCTTAGATGCTGCCCAGTCTGAAAAACTGCTGATGATCAACAAGGAATTTGCAGCACAGATGGAAGCTAAAAGAGCTGAAGACAAGACAGATCGGGAAGCAAGAAAAAAGGAAACCATGGAATTGCGTCAACAGCACAACGACCAAATCAACAGTCTCCTGACTCAAGAACAGCAAAAGAAATATCTTGAAATTCAACAGGGTCAGCAAGCCCGCAAAAAAGATAAGGTCAGAGCAAGACCTGAAAAAGCAGAGTAAAAAGAAAGCCCCGAAAGGGGCTTTTTTTATTGGGAAGAATTGTGAATCTAATAATCATCCGCAATTCTCTCCAATCAGGCTGAGCAATAGAATCAGGTCACTGGTATTCACATTTCCATCCTCATTCAGGTCAAACATGCAATTATTTGGACAACCGAAATCAGTAAGTAATGCAATGAGGTCCCCAATATTGATTGCCCCATCGCCATTGAAATCACCAGTGCAACCATAGCACTGCCCATTTGGCAAAGTAGCATATGGGTTGTAGTTTACTGCTGCTTCATTTTGACAACCAAAGACACCGCAGTTGCAGCTTTGTGTTGACGGTGGATTTGTATTTGTAAATAACACATGCGAATGCGAAGTGCTGTTTCCGCAGTCATCGGTGGCCGTCCAAGTGAGGTTGTATTGCGGGTTAATACAATCCTCGAAATCGAAGTAAAAATTACCCGTGAATTCAGTGAGATCTACTAATAGCGGTTCAGCATCAAAAACAAGAGATCCTTCGCAAATTACCCATCCTCCGCAACCTAGATTGGAATTGCGATTATTTGCCTTCACCCCTTCTTGCCAGGCATAATAGTAATTTGTTGGAGCATGAGAAAGGCTGATTGTAGACCCCAGGTAACGACCAGTGCCTGTGAGGAATGATGCAGAACTCAAGATATAATAATCCCAATACAGGTATTCATCCTCGACATAATCAAAATCATCTTTGTAGCTTGTGGGAAACCCTTGATTCAACCATTCATCGGCATTCTTGCGGTTCTGCAATTCCAAGTAAAAGTCGAAGCCTGCATTGGGAATAGCTATATGATTCACATGCCCAATAAGCGTTGCCTGGCCCTGATCACTCTGGTACTGAATACTTCCAAAATCCAATTCAAATTGAGCATATTCTCCTGGAAGAATAAAGCTCATAGCTACTTCATACATTGGAGGACCAGCTATTGAAGCGCTCTTCAACTGCCTGTTTGCAGCGAAATAACTCGTGTCCACGGCTAAGTCGAGTTGAACGTCCTCATCGCAATTGTCTTCAAATACGGGTGCATAATCGTAGAAATCTACATCGCAACTCACAAAACCATTTCCTGAAGAAGAAATAATCAAAGGGGCTTCTGTATCATCAGGACAATTGCATTGAGCTGAGCTGATTAAAGGAATTGACTGAAAAACAGCGAGTAGCAGTATCTGGGAAATCCTATTCATAATCTTGAAGCTAAGATTTTTTCTTTTAAATCCCGTTTTACAAGACTGTGAATACTGTTTAGCACTTTCCTTGATGCCACCAATTCAATATGTTCCACCCAAGTTGCTCTGTACGACAATGTTATTTCGAGACTTTTTCTATCGCGCCATTCATGGTGTCATAATAATGCTCGACCATGGTATTGAGGACTATTTCTAAACCATCAATATCCAAGGTTGACACTTTCCTATCTTTCTTCTCAACTATCTTGAAGGGATCTTTAAATGCAAGGTATCCACCTGTAAATAACTGCCCCGTGTTATACCCGTTTCCTGTTTTCTGGGCAACATATTTTTTATCAAGTTTTTCAATTGGATTCGGTGCATGTAATGCCATTCTTACATTTCTAAAGTAAATCTCTTTGGCAGTTGATTGAATAGTAAATCCGATACTCAATACAGCATCAACCCCCAACATATTTGCTAATTCATAGCCTAGAGACTCACTGCGGAGATGGTCATAAGTTGCGGCCATGTCAAAATACCTGTACGTGTCTGCTCCGACAGCAATATCCATAGCTCTATTTTCGACATTACTTAATAAGTTCCCTAGCTTAGATATTTGCGGGGAAAATTCGTCATAGTAAAAGGATATCTTTTCTGGTGTATTTAAAAATTCTGTGGGAGTCAACAATACAACTCCTCGTTTAGCGAATTCTTCCTTCAAAGATGCAATGGTATGTCTGTGCATTTCATTTGCGATAGCGTTTCCTTGTTCTTCACCTACGTTAACATTATCAATAAATGTGACATAAGACCCTTTAGTGTATGTTGTTACACCAAGGTCATTCACGTGAAAAGTAACGAGAGCAACGGTGTCTGGCAATTGGTCGGTTGATGTCAAAAGTGGCCATTTACTATGTCCATCTCTGAATGATTTGGCAGACTTAGTTACGGGAAGCCCTTCCAGCACGATGCTTTTCTTTATTTTTTCAGGATTGGTTTTTGTCACATATTCTTTGATGGTTTTCTGCGCAAAAACGAGCTGACTGATTAATACAACACTAAGCAGGCAAAGTATATTTATTGTGATTTTCATGCTATTTTATTTTAATGACTAAATAATAATTTCAGCTTCTCTAGAACTAATTAACAAGAAGAAATAGGTAATGGATTGACAAGGCAAAGTGAATAAAAAGCCCCAACTCATTCTTCAATCACGATGAATGCGCCGGGGCTTTTGTACTATTCTTCTTAATGGCGAACAATTAGTTTTCTAGTAGAAACTCCTGCTCCACTATATACTTTGATGAAATAAATTCCATTGCTAAATGTATTCAAGTTGAGATCGTATGAAAGGGCATCTTTTATACTGATACTGTTTATCAACTTACCAGTTAAATCAAGTACTTCAAGACGATTAATGCTAGAAGCAGATGATATTCTTGTATTTTCTTGTGCTGGGTTTGGATAGAGCTGGTATTCGAACTCAGCGCTTTCCGATACGGAGTTACCTTCTAGCTCTCCTGTTGTCACTCTCGTGATGAAGATATCGTCATCGCCATTGGAAATAACATTATCAGGAATCAAGAAAGTGCCTTCACCGAAGAATGGATGAGTTGTTGTTTCAAACAATCCTGCTACCATAGCGTCTCCATTACTTAATACCGCTACATCAAAAGCTTCATGATTTGAAGAGCCCGTTTGAGTAGCTATTCCTGTGATATTCAGCTCCTCATCAACTTTAAAAACCAGAACGTTTTTCCCCGCTATTCCAAAAATATTCGGAGAAGCAACAATAGCCGTACCATCTGACAAAACAGTTTCGCCATTCAAATCCCCAACGAGGTAAAAATTCTCATCGTCAATGGCAGCGAAACTATTGAATGACAAAGTATTATTTTCCTCTTGAAAGTTATCTACCATGGCCTCCATTGAAAGCGTGCTGCCATCTGCATCTATGTGAAGAAGATATCCTAAATAATTTCCAGGCCCTCCGCCTGTCACAAATCCATTACCAAAGTCAATAAGGCCGCCAGAGCCGATATTGAAATATTGAATAATACTGTTGTCTGACTTCACATACAATCCCAAATCTGTATGACTCGTACCTGTTGCATTGCTGAATGCATATCTCGTCCAGAGAATTTCTTGATTTTCGCCATCCACCTTGACCAAATAATGACCTGCTTCATCAGGGCCACCTTGGTTGTGATAGGTGCTCACCAAAATATCGCCTTCACTATCTGTTGCAATATGAAGGGGCCTGGTTGTATCCAAGAGTAATCCCCATAGCGTGTTGCCGTCAGGATCAACTTTAAAGATTGCAGCCCTCGGGTCTATTGCATCGTCTTCACCACTAGGTGTAACACCTCCGAAATCATATGCCAAACTCACATCGCCTTTCACTCCAACATAGGAATTTCCAGCGGCGTCAACATGAAGAGCTTGCATCATATCATTTAAATATTGCTCTGCTGTAAGGACATTCCAAGCATATGTTCCATCGCTATTAATCTTTGCTAGAAAACTTCCTTTATGAGTGTTTCCGATTTCAACACCGCACATTGTGGCATTGTTTCCTAAAAAACCGGCTAGATAAACATTCCCGTCTGCATCTGTAGCGATATCATAAACCACATGACTTGAACTTTGAGGGCCGTCTAAATCCCCACCAATGGAACTTGACCAAAGAATATTTCCATCCGCATCATATTTTACTATAATAATATGCCTATCGGTATTGTAAGGGGTGGGCCAAGTATCATCACCAACCGTTATTTCCGATAAATACAAACCGGCTACAATGACATTATCATTGCCATCAGTTGCCACTTTAGGATCTTCATCTTCAATGCCCGATCCAATATTGCTGCCCCAATGCCAGGTCCAAGATTGAGCGCTCAGACTATGACTAAAAAATAATACGCTTAATACTAGTAATAATGTTTTCATAATGATTGAATTTAGTTTGACTGCAAGTTGCCCCAGAATTCCTACCTTGTAAATGGGACATTTGTACTAAATTGCTGCAATTGAGAACTCTACACGCTATACACCTTACGAAATTCCTTATCTGTTTTTTTTGGATTCTTAGTATTCAACAACAGACTGTAGCCCAAACTCCTACCCTAGATTCACTTTTCAATTTACCTGTTGAAAATCGTAATGACCCGTGGGCATTGGAGGTGTTGAATGCTTCTTGGGAAATTATGTACAGCGAGCCACGCACGGCGCTTAACACCTTAACAGAGGTGCAAGATATTCTTCATAAAAATGAACTGGATTCATTGATTAGTCGGCTTCTCGTAAACCGCGGAATCGCTTACGATATCTTGAACGAGCCCGACAGTGCCCTCAACTTATATCGAGAAGGCTATAATGTTGCACAATCGGATGAAGACGCTGAAATGCAGGCCTCAGCATTGAATAATATTGGATTGATTCATTGGAATCAAAGCAGGATCGATTCTGCTCTAGAATATTACCAGCAGAGTGAAGTTATCTTTTCTGCTATTGGAGAAAAAAGTGGATTGATGAGTACCCAAAATAACATTGGACTCATTTATATGGGGGAAAATCGGATTGATGATGCCATTCAATATTTTCTTAAAGTGTTGGATGGCAGTCAAAAAGGCGAGTCCGAATATTTTGAATCTACCGCATTACAGAATTTAGGCATTAGCTACACGGAGCTTGACAGCTCTAATTTGGCGATCGATTATCTCTTGCGAGCAATAACCATCCAACACAAAATTGAAAATCAATGGGGATTGGCGAAATCATACCATTCACTCTTCAAACCTTATTCCCAGTTGGGTGAATTCAAATTAGCAATTCAGGCTGGACAAGAGGCTATTGCAATAAATAGAAAATTGAATAATCATCATGCATTAGCCTCTAATTTCTATCAATTGGGTGATCCATTTTGGAACGATGATAATCTCGTGCAGGCCACAGCATGGATTGATTCTGCAAAAAAACATATAAGTCTTGTGCATGACCCCGATCTTGAGAAAAGTATTCTACGGGCAAAAGTAGAATTGTTTCTTCTGAAGGAATCTCCAGATTTGGCAGTGGATTTCAGACGAGATATCGCCCTCAGCGATAGCTTGAACAACGACAATGTGAATGGCCGTTTGCTGGAACTGATGGAAAAGTATGAGTCTGAGCAAAAAGAAGAGCAAATTAAATTGCAAGAATTAGAAATTGAAATACAAAAAAGTAAAAATAGAAATCAACTGATTATAGCGATTATCAGTGGAATTCTGGTCATCGGATTTGCCGTTTGGTTCATAGCAAGACAACGCTATCGTAGGAAGATTGAATCTCTGGAATTCCAACATAAAATGCAGGACGAAAAGCATAGAATTTCTCGTGATCTTCATGACAATGTTGGCGCTCAATTGACCAGTATTGCTACTCGTTTGGATATGATGAGCTATGATTCGGATGAATCAAAAGCAACATCCGACTTGAACAAGGTAAGCTCTGAGGCAAGGCAAACCATCGACCTGTTGCGGGATACCATTTGGGCAATGAACAAAGAAGGCTATTCAAGTTCCGACTTCTTGAGTCGAGTGAAAGCTTACGGAAGAAGGTATTTCGGAGAAAGTATCCAAGTTGAGTTGAGCTCAAAAGGAAAAATTATTGAATTGAATCCGACAGAAGCCCTTAATCTTTTCAGAATCGTTCAGGAAGCATTTCAGAACACCTTGAAACATGCAGAAGCGACAAAAGTGATGGTAAGTTTTAACGGGGACGATTGGATTCTAGAAATCAAAGACAATGGTATAGGATTCTCTACCTCCAGCTCAGGCCATGAACACTATGGATTTGAGAACATGAAGGAAAGAGCCTCAGAAATAGGACTTCACTTAGAAATAAGCTCAAAACCGGCTGAAGGAACTGTCATTTTAATTGAACACTTAAAATGAGAGGAATGTCCTATAGCATCATTGCTGGTTGGGGTTTAAATTTGATACATGATTAAAGTAGCACTTGCTGAAGATAATCCGGCATTGTTGAAGACAATGACTGAAATGCTGCAACGCTTTGACAGTGTTGAATTGCTTTTTCACGGAAGAAATGGAAAAGAGCTGATTCATAAATGTGCGAAGAGTTCTGAAATGCCTGACTTGGTTTTGATGGATATTGAAATGCCCATCATGGATGGAATTGTTGCAACCGCTCGCATGAAAGAGCTATTTCCGGAAGTGAAGGTTATGATGCTAACAATTTTTGATCAGGACGATAAAATCTTTGATGCTATCATGGCAGGTGCTTGTGGCTATATGCTCAAAGGAGAACATCCAGAGCGAATCATCCGGGCTATTGAAGATGCTGTAGAAGGCAGAATGCCTATGTCTCCTGAAGTTGCGATGAAGGCTTTGGAAGTTTTGAGAGGCAATCAATACAACTCCAAACCAGAAGCTGAAGACTATGGGCTTACAGAGCGAGAATTGCAAATTCTTCAATTGCTAGCCGAGGCTGACACTTATAAACAAATCGCTGAAAAGCTGTTCATCAGTGAGAAAACCGTTAGAAATCACATCCACAATTTGTACAAGAAAATTCATGTTAGCTCACGGGCCGAGGCCATGCAATTGGCATTGAGGCACAAGTGGGCTTGAGAATTTTTAGTTCACTACCATTCGACCGCTTAAGAGAGCATCTTCTTGTCTTATCACAACCATATAAACTCCTGCTGGCAGATCTGCAGTAATTGCCGATTTTGGTTTGATTTCAGAGTATACTTTCGCTCCCTGCAGATTGTAAATTTCTAATGTTGCAAATTCATTGTTTTGAGGAATGGAAAATTCACCGTTGTTCGGATTGGGGAAAATTGAAAAATCAGTTCCAAGCTTGTTTTCATAGACATTATCTATATAATCCATCGATAAGCAGAGATCATCAATTTGCCAGCCTTCATTTCCCCCTATGCCATCTGTGATAAAGCTGAATTTCACAATAATACTATCCGGATAAATCTCATCTTGAACTATTATTTCTTGTACGTTCAAGGAAAAACTTGACTGCACCCAACCGTTTGAATCACCAAATACTGCAATGCTATCATGTGTTGTTATGCCAGTCCCTTCATAATAGTGTTCATTGGGATATTGAGTTTCACCAAACTCAGCATTGATCTCTCCCGAAAGCACATTGTACCATGTGTCTCCAGCATCCAACGACAATTCAACACTACCGTAATCTTCAGCTGAATTTGTAGCAAAACGATGATTAAACTGAATTTCAAAAGTTGTATAGGTATCCAAATAATTTGGAATTCCATCCCACGCTTCCTCACTTCGAAATACTGCTGTGAAAAAAGATGAATCATTTATTGGGTAAAGAGAATCCAAATCAGTAACAATTGAATTCAGTCCTGAATAAGAGCTGTTAAAAACGGTCGTAGAGGGTTGGCCCATTTCCCAAACACTTGCGCTGTCAATAGTAATATACACTGGGTCAACTTCAAACGAATTACAAATTGTTAAGGCTCCCTGAGAAAATGAAAGCATTGGCAGACACAATGTGAATATGGTTACTATGATTTGAGATTTCATTTTTCAAGTTCTACAACATACCTAAACCCAAGACCTAGTTCATAAACTTCTACAGTTCTGGCTTTGCTTCCAAACACCCCAAAATCAAGGTGCTGTTCGATAATCTTATGCTTGATGTTATCACTGTCTGAATAAATTACTTTATCATCAATATAGTTGCCTCCGAAGGGAAATATAAGCATCAAAGCTACACCGATGAAGTTATGAAGAAATAAAACAATAAGTGAAAAAGCAGCTAGTCTTTCTATTGATTTATTTAGGGTTGTGATTTTCTGGATAAGAAGGAAGCACAACACACCAGTACATAAAAGGATTGACAAATAATAAGACGCTAAAAGAATTTCATTCGTAGTTTCGATCGGTATTACATGCCTGAAATAGAAATTGAATATCCCAAGAATTACATAGATTGAAAGAGATATTATCAGTCTTTTCATCATGTTTGGATATTAAATCGCATGAAAATTCTCGCTCATTTGTGATTAAAAGTAGATACATGAAAGCGATTAATGAAAAGGTAAAAAACACCACTCACCTTATCTTTCAGGCTGACATCAATAATATAAACTCCCGAGTCTTCAATAAATTCGATCGGAATAAAATCCTGTTGTCTCTCAAATTTTATACTGATACTGTTTATAGTTTGATTTGCAATGAATTTATAACTCAATCTGTTTCCAACAACTCCCATACATTTTTTCTTCTCCTCAATCCCCAAGTAAAAGTAGAATTTCACTTTGATAGGATTCCGCTCAAACTCCCTCTTAGACATCGGATTATCAAAAAGAAACCATCTTGAATCTACTGGATAGTGACGCCAAATAAACTCTTCCGGTGGTGTAAGAAAGTAGTATTCATCAAACTTTCTGTAGAACTTGCGCTTATCCACGTATCCAGCTGCCCACGTAACATCAACTAAATACCAAGTCCCATCCAATTCTACGGTATTCCAAGCATGATTTGCTTCCTTTATTTTTCCTATATCGGCCCCGTACGACTTCGCAAACCCCTCAACAATCTCACAATTAATCTTTGCATGAAAGCACAATTCATTTAATAGATTCGAATATCCAGAACAGACAGCCCTTTTCTTTTTTAAAATGTATTGTGGATCTGAATTCTTTGCTGAAAAGCTGTAGCTGATATTATTAGCAACCCATCTAAAGAGAGACCTGAATTTTTCATGATCGGTTCTCAAATCCTTTGTTAATGCATAAGCCAAATCGAAGGTTTTGAGATATTTGCGATTGCAATTCAAAGCAATGCTATCTGCCTTTGAATAATCGAATTTCCGAGGATCAACATCTCCCGCCAATCCATGAAAGGCAAGCCCGATAAGATATATGATAATTGAAATTCGTCTCATAAACTGGAGTCACGAGAATAACGACTTAAAACTATCGCTAGTGTTTATAATAGCAAATTTAGATTCTAGAACTCTCGTAAATCACGTACACTTCCGATATTTTCCTTTTCTTTCCCACATTCAATCAGCTATGATCTTCAATCAAGGAGCGAGTTTTCAAGGACGTATTTCTACCATAGGCGGCCTGAGCTTCGGTGTCTTGTTGGTAATAACCCTCGCTGCTCTTGAAGGCCAAGAGTCAGTTGCGATAAATCTGCTCAATTTGCTTCCATTTACTTTGCCTGGCATGGTGATTTGTTTTTCTCTATTGCTCA
>Ga0222689_1000369_pt1 | contig 13251 bp, 13 predicted proteins | sample AntAcemetage1231_FD_179838 | JGI IMG/M metagenome (GOLD analysis project Ga0222689, IMG submission 179838) | Saline water microbial communities from Ace Lake, Antarctica - #1231 | ecosystem: Environmental > Aquatic > Non-marine Saline and Alkaline > Saline | place: Antarctica: Ace Lake...
AATGGTAGCAGAGGCGCTATAATTCAAGGCAGCGGCATATGTACATCCTTCAGGGTTAGCATAGGTGCAACTTCCATCGTCTTGATTCGCAGCTGGATCATAATTGGTAGCTAAAGGATCTGTGCAGCCCGGAATCGCGACATAAAACCAAGCTATATACACTAAATCTTCATGATCGATGTAAGGATTGCGATTTCCTTGTGCGATTTCAATTCTATCATTTCTGATCAATTCTGCCGCATCAACAGGATCATCTAAATGCCATTGGTAGAGGATATTGATATCGCCTACATTACCTATTGGTCCTGCTTGTGTAGGATACATGGTGTAGAAGTAGAAAACATCTCTAGCCAAATCGCCTTTCTTACTTTCACGGGGCTCCCAAACACCAGAATCTCGTTCAGACCAATTTTCGTTTGGCGAAGGCTCAGTGCTAGTACTTACGTAAGCCCCTCCCCCGTCAACACCATACCAATTTGCCAATTGATCGGGAACTTCGCCATAAGGACTATTTCCTCTTGAAGAATTCGCAGAACCATGAGTTGGACGGAGATTATGAATATCTGATCTCATCGGAGATGCGCTTCCAAAAAATGACTGAGGTATTATGTGTTCAGCATTGATAGGGTCAGGAAAGGTCACATATCCCGAGGCCTGCTGAAATCCGGTGTAAACTCCCTCGATCATTCCGCCATTCGCATCTACAAAACCATACATCTGCATACGAGCGCCATTGTATCCCAAATCGCCGAAATCTCCATCGTACCAATTGGCTTTTAACCAAGTTCGCATATCTTGTAGATATGTATCAGCTGGAGGGGCCGGTTGTGCAAATAAATTGAAGCTTAATAGAAATACTGAATATAATAGGATGAGTTTTTTCATAAAATAAGTTGTTCCAATCTGCAATTGTACGGAATTGTATTGATTAGGTTCAGGTGATGACGGTGCAGATTATTAAGACTTGATTTTTAGGAAATGTACAGATATGATAAAACTCATTAGAACATGATAAGTTCTTTTGTTGTTTTGATATGAAAGCATTGATGCCTTTATTAACTTGTGCCCATATGGAAAATGTAGATTTAATGGATAGATTTCAGCAAACCATTGATGCTGAGGTCAAGATAGAGCCTAAAGATTGGATGCCAGATAAGTACAGAAAAACACTTATTAGGCAGATTTCACAGCATGCACACTCTGAAATTGTGGGGATGCTTCCAGAAGGAAACTGGATTACACGAGCTCCAAACTTGAGAAGAAAAGCCATCCTTCTTGCCAAAGTTCAAGACGAGGCGGGTCATGGTTTATACCTGTACAGCGCTGCTGAGACTATGGGTGTTGATCGGGATTTTCTTTTTGAGGAACTTCATGAAGGAAGAGCAAAGTATTCGAGCATATTCAACTACCCAACCACGTCGTGGGCTGATATAGGTGCTATTGGATGGTTGGTTGATGGCGCCGCGATCGTTAATCAAGTTTCTCTTCAAAGAACATCTTACGGTCCTTATAGCCGTGCTATGGTTAGAATTTGTAAGGAAGAGAGTTTCCACCAGCGTCAAGGATATGAAATCATGATAAGTCTTGCGAAAGGCAGCGCTGTTCAGAAAAAAATGGCGCAAGATGCATTCAATAGATGGTGGTGGCCTAGTTTAATGATGTTTGGCCCTCACGACTCTGAAAGCACACATTCCGCTCAAAATACCATTTGGAAAATAAAACGTCATTCCAACGATGAGCTTCGTCAAAAGTTTGTGGACATGACAGTGCCACAAGCGGAATACTTGGGATTGACAATTCCAGATCCTAATCTCGCGTGGAACGAGGAAAGAGGTCATTATGATTTCGGTGAAATTGATTGGACGGAATTCATGCAGGTCGTAAAAGGAAACGGTCCTTGCAACAAAGAAAGAGTAGCTGCCCGAAAAGATGCCTACGCCAAGGGAGAATGGGTAAGAGAAGCAGCTGTAGCCCATGCAGAAAAGAAAGCGGCTAGAAAATTAAAAGAAAATGTTAGAGCTTAATTTGTGAAATTATGAGCAAATCGAATTGGCCCCTGTGGGAAGTATTTATCAGAAGTAAGCAAGGATTAAGTCATAAACACGTTGGCAGCCTTCACGCAGCCGATGCAGAAATGGCAATTGAAAATGCACGAGACGTATACACCAGAAGAATGGAAGGTATCAGCATTTGGGTAGTTCCATCATCTGAAATCAGTGCTTCATCGCCTGATGACAAGGACATCATGTACGAACCTGCAAACGACAAGGTTTACAGACACCCAACTTTTTATAATATCCCGCCAGAGATAGGTCACATGTAATTCTGAAAAATGCAAGATTCACTTTATAAATACCTACTGCGATTAGGTGATAACAGCCTCATTCTCGGTCAACGACTTGGAGAATGGTGCGGCCACGGTCCCGCTCTTGAAGAAGACATTGCGCTGACTAATATTGCCCTTGACCTCATCGGTCAGTCCACGCAACTGCTAGAATACGCTGGATCATTAGCACCAGAGAAAAAATCGGCCGATGAATTGGCTTTTCTTCGGGATGCTCCAGAATTCTTAAACGTAATTTTAGTTGAATTGCCGAACGAAGATTACGCCTTTACCATTGCGAGGCAATTTATCTTCTCCGCATACCTTGACCTGCTTTATTTGAAATTGATGTCTTCAAAAGACATTCAATTGCGGGCAATTGCTGCGAAATCATCAAAGGAGCTGGGCTATCACTACAAACACAGTAGAGATTGGATAGTACGACTTGGAGATGGTACAGAGCTAAGTCACGACAAAATTCAACATGCGATTAATACAATTTGGACCTACTCTGGCGAATTGTTCGAAGATGACAAAATCGAAGTTGAGTTGACTGAAAAAGGAATTGCTTGTTTGAATTCAGGATTATTGGCTGAATGGAAAGTTAGGGTTGAAGACTGTTTCAACGAAGCAACTTTAACAATTCCAGAAGAGCAATGGATGCAAACAGGCGGAAGAACTGGGAAACACAGCGAACACCTCGGATTCATTTTAAGTGACATGCAATTTCTTCAACGCGCCTACCCTGGCAATGAATGGTAAACAAAGAATCAATATTGACCGAGTCTGAAGTTTGGGATATCCTACGAGAAGTAGAAGATCCTGAAATTCCTGTATTGAGCGTCGTTGATATGGGCGTGATCCGTGAAGTAGTGCTTTCTGACAATAGAGTGAAAGTAAGCATCACCCCTACTTACAGCGGTTGCCCAGCCATGAAAACCATCGAAGAAGACATCCGAGAAATTCTCAATGAGCAGAGTTTTGATGCTGTTGAAGTCGTTACCGTTTTAGCACCAGCCTGGACAACGGATTGGATGAGTGAAGAGGGGAAAGAGAAATTAAGGGTATACGGAATTGCTCCTCCTGAATACAGCACTGCAGACAAAGCAAAGTTGATGGGCATTGAAAAAACAGTGACTTGCCCCCGATGTAAATCTAAAAACACTGAAATGGTCAGCCAATTCGGATCGACTGCTTGTAAAGCATTGTGGAAATGCAAAGATTGCCTCGAGCCTTTTGATTACTTCAAGTGCATCTAAACTAAACTTCCCATTCCTTTTCGGTTCTATAGACCGAGCCTTTGAAAATAGCAACATCCACATCGAACTGATTGCGAACAGTAATCTGATAGATTCCAATTTTATTGCTCAAACTCAACTCTTCAACCTGGGTAGTCAACACATCGCCTTCTCTCACTTGCTGGACATGTGAAATTGATGTTTCTACACTAACGCATTTTCTTCCGTGAGAGTTAGAGGCAAAGGCGAGGGCTGAATCCGCCAAAGAGTAGCTAATTCCACCGTGAGCGATATCAAAACCGTTGAGCATATCCTTTCGAACCGTCATTTTCAAGACTGATTTTCCGGGTTCATCAAGCTCCCTCTCAATACCGAGCCACTTGCTAAACGGATCGTTATTGAACATAGAATCTACAATTCTCTTGGCTTTTTCCTTGGCTTCCATATTAATCTTGAAATTGCAATTCAAACAATTTGCGGTAATGCCCTTCCTGTTCAATCAGCTCTTGATGGCTGCCCTGTTCAACCACCATTCCTTTGTCCAAAACTATGATTTTATCTGCTTTTTGGATGGTAGATAGTCGATGGGCAATGATAATACTCGTCCTACCTTCGGTAAGTTTTTGAATGGCATGTTGGATGAGCTCTTCCGACTCTGTATCAACCGAAGAAGTGGCTTCATCAAGCACTAAAATTGATGGATTGTAGACATAAGCCCTGATGAAAGCCAGCAATTGGCGTTGACCAACAGAGAGCATTCCTCCACGCTCTTTCACATCAAAATCGTACTCACCGGGAAGCTTGGATATAAATGGATGGGCGCCAACAGCTTTAGAAGCAGCTATTAACTTCTCATCACTAATACTGGAATCATTGAGGGTGATATTATTCTTGATACTGTCTGAGAACAAGAAAACATCCTGAAGGACAACGGCAATATTTTCGCGGATACAGTCTACCTGAATCTCTCGCAGCGAAATTCCATCCACCAAAATTTCACCTTTTTGAAACTCATAAAATCTGCTGAGTAAGTTGATTACTGAGCTCTTCCCTGCTCCAGTCGCCCCAACAAAAGCCAAGGTTTGACCTGTTTTCACTTCAAAACTGAGATCTTTCAAAACCCAATCTTCATCGTTGTAGGCAAACCATACGTTTTTGAACTCGATATCTCCTTTGAACTTGATACCATCCAACGGACCATCATCGACAATTCGCTCTTCGGTATCAAAAACTTTGAATACTCTTTCCGCATTAACGATACCCATTTGAAGGACATTAAAACGATCAGCCAATTGTCGAATTGGGCGGTAGAGCATGAAAATGTAAAGGATGAATTGAAGTATGATTCCCAGGGTGACTTTTTCATTCACGACATCACCTATCCCCCACCACAAAAGCAAAGCAACCGACGCTGCCGACAACAATTCAACAACAGGAAAGAAGATGCTAAAGGCCCAAATCGAGTTGATATTGGCCTGCATGTGCTCTTTGTTGATGCCCTCGAACTTTTCCTTTTCCCTTTTCTCTCGGTTGAAAATCTGCACAATAGACATTCCTGTTACATGCTCTTGCACGAAATTATTCATCTTAGAAACTTGGTTTCTAACCTGAGTGAAAGCCTTGCGAATTGCGACTTGGAAAATTTTAGTGGCGATAAGTAAGATCGGAATTGGAAGCAAAACGATTAATGTCATTTTCCAATTGATGACCAACATGAGTATGATTACAAACACCAACTTCAACAAATCGCCTATGATAGTTAGCAATCCATTGGAAAATACTTCTGCGATTCCATCGATATCTGAAATCAGTCTAGTAACAAATGAACCTACGGGTGTTCGGTCAAAATACTTCAACTTGAACTTCAGCACATGGGTAAAAAGCTTCGATCTTAAATCTAAGGTGACAGACTGCGCCACCCAATTGGCGTAATAAGTTTGGTAAAATTGAAAGATTGCCTCAATCACCAAAGTTGCTATCACCAAGAGGAACATGTTCAGCAACCCGTTCAAATCACCGGCTGGCAAATCTTTGTCAATCGCCTGTTGAATCAACCAAGGGCGAATTGGCGCCAATAGAGCCAATGCAATTACCAGTAATCCTGTAATTGCAAATCTGGTTTTATAGGGACCTACGTATGAAACAATGCGTCTCAGTATTCCCAAATCAAAAATTCTTCCGCTCGCTGGCTTCGACATAAATTCGCAATCTGCTTACAAATATGGATATTTTACTTCGCTAAGGTATAAACCGTGAGCAGGCGCAGAAGTTCCCGCGTTACTTCGTGCTCCAGAGCTCAGGATTGACTCAAATTCTTCAAGGCTAATGTGACCGCGGCCAAGATCTATCATTGTTCCAACGATAGCGCGCACCATATTCCTCAGAAAACGGTTGGCTCGAATGTGAAATCGCAATTGATTTCCTTCCTTCACCCAAGATGCTTCAATTAAATCACAGATTGTGGTATGCTGGTCAGAGCCTGATTTACAAAAAGCGGCAAAATCAGAATACTTCAACATCAACTGCCCGGCTTTATTCATGATCTCCACATCCAAGTCATAAGGAACAAAGACACTGTACTTTTTAAGGAAAGGGTCTTTAACGGTATGGATGCGATATTCATAAGCTCGTTCTGTGGCATCAAATCGAGCATGTGCTTCTGGATGTACTGGAATAAGGCTAAAACACGCGATATCAAAAGGTAATATATTGTTCAATTTGTAGATTTCCTTTTCCGGATCGACCAGCTCCTCTTGCGAATCAAAATGCAAATAAAACTCAGAGGCATGTACTCCTGTATCCGTTCTTCCGCAGCCCAAAGTCTCTACCAGAGGGTCTCTTAAAATCGTTTGAAGAGCTTGTGTAATAACTTCTTGTACAGAGATCGCATTGGGTTGAACCTGCCATCCGTGGTAAGTTGATCCGTCGTAGGCTAAATGAAGAAAATACCGCTGCATGGGTGCAAAGATAAGAGTAGCTATTGAATTCTAAATCTTAAGCGAAATTCATAGCTTTTAGGCAAATGTGACCATTGAAAACTGACTGCCAACTAGCATGACCCAATGAAAGATCATCGCTTTTCCAAATTAAACGTTGTAGGTTAGCCGCAGTCTAGCGCACATACATATACTCGTTTGGAATTCAATCAACTGTATACGGAATACAAAGACATGGTCTTTAATCTCAGTTTGCATTATGTGCAGCAAATTGAAGATGCCGAAGAAATCACACAAGATGTTTTCTTGAAAGTTCATGAATCATTAGATAAGTTTCGTGAAGACTCTTCCATAAAAACATGGATTTACAGAATTACTGTTAACCGTAGCTTAGATTTCATCAAAGCCAAAAATCGAAAAAAGCGCCTGAAATTTATGGATGTCTTTTTCAAATCTGGAGAGCAGAAAACTGTGGAACCGAGTGAATTCAATCATCCGGGTGTTCAACTGGAGAATAAGGAAGAAATGAATCGTCTGTTTCAATGCATCAATACTCTTCCTGAGCATCAAAAATCCGCTATCATACTCAGTAAAATTGAAGGAAGGCCAATCAAGGAAATCGCCGAGATTATAGGTAAATCTCCGAAAGCCGTTGAATCATTGATACAGCGGGCAACTTTAAATTTGAATAAAACATTTAACCAAAGCGAAGGATGAGATCAATTTCATCGTCTAATGCTTCAAAGTACCACTCATGAAAAATTGGGAATCATTATTAAGCGAAATAAAAACAGTAGAGGCATCTCCCTTCCTCAAAACAAGAATAGATGCCAAACTTAGTCAGTCGTATAAAGATTGGTCAAGTCCTATTTTTGCAAGAATCACATTAGTTTTATCTCTGTGTTTTTTAGGATTTAACCTGTGGTTGAATTCCTCCGTGAACAAATCTATTAACGAACCGATGCAAGAAAGCTACTTGATAAACGACATCAATTATCAGCTTTATGAATAAGTCGAAAATATTCATGCTATTAATTGTCGTGTTGCTAATCGCCAATCTGATAGTGACCTTTATTCATTGGAAGGACAAACCCACAAGACCTAATAGAAAATCTCCGAAAGAGAAAATAATAGAAGAGCTTGGTTTTTCTGAAGCTCAAATTGTGAGTTATGAAGTGCTGATAATCAATCACCAAGAAAAAGTAAAGGCTGAAGAACTTGAAATAAAAAGACTCAAAACAGAGCTTCTCGAACTGTTAAAATTCCCCAGCGAATCGATATCTGACAGTCTGAGTACTGAAATTGCCAAGCACATTAAAAATATTGAGACGGCACATTTCAATCATTTCAAGGAAATACGAGATCTCTGCTCTCCAAATCAAATCGAAGATTTTAATGATTTTGTAGATGAGATGCCGAAATTGTTCACGCCACCTCCAAATCCAAAAAGAAAATGAAATTCCTGATGCTGAGTATCTTCATGGGGATTCAAGCACTTGGATTTGGTCAAGCAAGCGAAGTTTATCAGGTATCTAGCACGGCTACAATGAATGGGCAAGTCGTTGAACTCGATGGTGTTTACATCAATTCAAACAACGATAGCATTCAGTTCAGCAAGGTGAAATATTACCTGAGTAGAATTGAGCTACAACACGACCGCGACGTACTATTTACAGAAAATCAAAGCTATCATTTGATAGACTTTGAAAAGCCTGAAACACAGAATTGGGAGCTTCATATTCCAGAAAATAGGCAGTCCGTGCAAATCAGTTTTCAACTCGGCATTGACAGCTTAACCAATGTTTCTGGTGCCATGGGAGGAGATCTAGATCCAACTTTAGGAATGTACTGGACTTGGCAAAGTGGCTACATCAATGTTAAACTCGAAGGAAAAATAAACAATCAAGAATTCAGCTATCACTTGGGTGGATATTCTGGCGATCAAAATGCCGTTCAACGTGTTTTATCAGCTGAAATTGGAGCTAGAATTAGTATTGAATTAGAGCTTTCAGCTTTATTCTCATCTGAAATTTACGATTCAGTGATGAGCCCAGGTATTCAGGCTGTTTCAATGTCTAAAATTATTGTTGAATCAATTCGCATTCATGAGTAAATCTGGAATACTGATTTTAGCAATCCTAAGTATTTGCTTCGCATTCGGTTGGATGGAGGACAAAGTGAAACTCGTCTATCCAACTTATTTCCCATCTCCAACTTATAATTTCGAAAGCAATTCCCTAGAAAGCAATAAGATTGAATTGGGCAGAGCACTTTTTTACGACCCAATACTCTCTGCAGACAGCACCATTTCATGCGCGAGCTGCCATTCTCCCTATTCAGCATTTACACATGGCGACCATGCCCTTAGCCATGGAATTCATGACCGCATTGGCAGACGAAATTCGCCAGCATTAATGAATTTGGCTTGGATGCGAGAACTTATGTGGGATGGGGCAGTAAATCATTTAGACATGCAGGCACTTGCCCCTCTTCACAGCGAGAGCGAGATGGCTGAAGATATTTCAAATGTCTTGTTGAAGATCAATCGGAATCCAAGGTACAAGGCTTTCCTATTCGAGGCATTTCAAGATTCAACCCTCGATTCAGAGTTATTTCTAAAGTCAATAGCACAGTTCGAATTGACGCTCATTTCTTCGAACTCGAAATACGATAAAATAAAGTCCGGAACTGAGAACCTAGCTTTCACTGCTCAAGAAGAAAATGGGTACCAGCTTTTTAAAACACATTGCAATTCTTGCCACACAGAACCGCTGTTCAGCAACTACAGCTTTCAAAATAATGGATTGAGTTTAAATCCAGAAATTCAGGATTTGGGGAGATTTGAAATCACCCAGAATGAAAGTGACACCCGAAAATTCAAGGTACCTACACTTCGAAACATTGAATTTAGTTCACCTTACATGCACGATGGGCGATTTAAAAAACTGAGTGAAGTCATTGATCATTACAGCGAAGGAATCGAGGTGACCAAGACTCTTGGGGAAGAGCTGAAAAATGGAATCAAGCTCAGTTCTAATGAAGAGGTTGATTTGATAGCATTCTTACTCACGTTGTCAGACAAAGATTTCATTTTCAATCCAAAGCATTCTTTTCCCCGTGACTTTTTTTTCAGTGATGCGAGGGATAAGCCATGAAAGGACGTCTAAGTATTCAAATAACTATACCACATAAAATGAAGCAATCTATTATAATCGCCATGATTCTCCTTGGATTCGACGCCTACTCGCAGACGAATCCGGCTATTGTTAATTTCCTGATCAATACAACAGACCTAACCGGAAGGCATTATCTTGAAGGAAACTCTACTCCAATTGTGGATGAGTTTCCTGCAAATGTTCAATCTGTTCAGTATTCCAGTGACTATTCCTACATGAGTTGTAGTGGAATTCCATCTTACATAATTGGCCCATATCCTGATGGAAACCCGGCATTGGCCAGTGACAATGAGCATTTATTCAAGCTGCCGTTGATTCCCGCAGAGAACACAGGAAATTTGACCAGCACACCTTTGGGGCCGATTGGAGTCTTCATCAATGGAGTGCCTATGTACGATTATAAAGATGGCAACTCTTACAACAATCAAGGAGTTTGGAATCGTGATGCTATTTTAGCCGAAAAAGATGGCTTCGATTGTGCGAAAGGACATCCTTCACCAGTTTTTGATGGACCTCCTGGACCTGGAAGCACATTGATCGGCGGCACTTATCACCACCATCAAAATCCATCGGCTTTTAATCTAGATTTAGTAGTTATCTCTGATATCTGTGACCTGTACTTAGCGGATGGATTGTACGTAATCGATGCTGAAGTCCATTCTCCATTGTTAGGCTACGCTTTTGACGGGTACCCAGTTTATGGTGCTTATGGATATACAAATCCAGACGAAGCAGGTGAAATCAGTAGAATCAGAAGTAGCTATAAACTTCGCGACATCACGGCAAGAACCACCTATGCGGATGGATCAGATGTAACTGATGGACCAGCAGTATCTACGACGTATCCATTGGGATTCTACAGAGAAGACTATGAATTTGACGCTCTAAGTGGAGATCTTGATGAACACAACGGTAGATTTTGTGTGACTCCTGAATATCCAGAAGGAATCTATTGCTACTTCGCTACGGTAGATGAAAATTGGAATTCAGCCTACCCTTATTTAGTTGGACCGACTTATTATGGAGTTGTGGAAACGGATAATTTTTCTGGCCCTGGCCAAGGTGGGGTGACAATCACCGAGCCTGTTGTGACTTACAATCCAGCAAATTCAGTCTTTGAATCTATGCTCGATGAAAGCAATATCACTGTTTTTCCAAATCCAACGAGTGACTTGATTGCCATTCAACTGTCAGAGGCAAGTCATCAAAACATTCAGGTTGAGTTGTTTGATGTCACTGGAAAGCTGGTCAATCGTTCACAGATCAATCAAGGAAGTACCATTGCCTATTTCGATACTAAAACACTGTATGCCGGAGAATATCTCTTGGTCTTCAATCATGAGGGTCAAAAGCTTACCCGGAGAATAATAGTGACCAAATGAACAGATGGAGCCGGCTTAAAAAATCAAACTACTGCGATAAGTGGACTTGAACTTCTGACCCTGTCTGACCTTTAATCATAAAGATGGCTGAGAAACAAGCACATTTCTTAAATGTATTCTTGTCTACCTAAACTTTATTTGTTAATTCCTATCCATCCACGACCAACTTCACTTGAAAGACTTGCTCTTTTGATACAGCCTTCACGATATAAATCCCGCTAGACCACTGATTGCATGGTATCTGTATTGGACTATGACCGTTCTTATTTTCTGTGTAAACCTGTTGCCCGGTGCTTGAGTACACTTCAACTTGAACATTGCCTTGCATTGAATCAGGGAACTCTAGAGTGAAATGATTTCTTGCAGGGTTGGGATAGACTAATATTTTTTCAATGACTTCAGATTCTTCAATACCCACTGTACAATCTCCAATTACACAGCCAAGGCTATCCATACGCACCACCCAAGTGTCTTGGCCAGTAAAGCCTTCACCGTGGAGAACATAACCGCAGGCTACAAAGCCACCTTCATCGTCTTCGATAATGTCGTTGAAAACACTTTCCACATCTGGTTCCCATTGGTAAGTTCTGTACCAAAGGCTATCTCCTGTTGAACTAGTTTTTAATATGACAGCATTCCTGTTAGAATTAGGATTTGACCATTGTGATCCAACTGCTACAAGGTCACCATTTTCTAATTCAATTGTTGTTCTTAAAGTAGAAATACCTGTCAAAGGACCATAATTTTTATTCCAAACTTCATTTCCATCTGGATCTATTTTTATCAATGACATTCGCCATGGTACATATTCCTGAGGTATTGCAAGCTCTTCTATCACTACTCCATGCGAAAGCACATAATTCCCATCAGAAGTTGCAAGAATATTAAAAGGGCCCTCAGCATAGCAATTGTCCCATTCTTTGGTCCATTCTAATTCACCAAATTGATCGAATTTATAGAGTATTCTATTTCTCTTAAAATTGTTATATACACACTCGTCATACTCGTCTAGGAAAAGTTCAGCTGCGGTCAAAATATAACCGCCATCATGAGCGTTGATGATATTTGAGCCATAAATTTCTGTTAGAGAAGGCGTCGTTTTACCAGGGATAATTGTTTCCCATTCGAATTCTGCATTTTCATCGAGCTTAATAATGAATGCACCTAGTGTTTCGTTGAAAGTGTTTCTAGTAAAACCTGAAAGAAGATATCCATTTGTATTTGAGAAAATTGCAGATGTGGCATTGTAGTAGTATGTTGATTGATGATTATAATATTTAGAAATATTAAGATTTGCATCATATTCGCGGAAAAGAGCTATGCCATCTCCTGTGACATCAAGAGTATCACAAGTGGCGCTCATTACATAAAAACCAAGTTTTTCATCCATGCAATTCGGTCTGCCGCAATAGTAATTTCGATTTATTACTCCTTCATTTGTTGTGTTTAGCTCGTTGCCAGCTTGGTCTAGAAGCAGCAAACCTATGTGTTGACCTGTCTTAGATAGAACACCCGTATTTCCTCCTTGATAAATTAAAAAACCAGCTTCGTGTAACTCGATGCTAAGTCCTTCATTTCCCGCTCCAAGAATAGGAAACTCAAATCGTTTCGACCAATTTTGAGCCAAGGCAGGCTTAATAGTTAAAAAAAGCATTACCGCTCCTATTAGAAACGACAATGCTTTTTTGTATTTCATTAATGTTGAATAATCCATTTTTCAGCCGCTACTTGAATGCCGTCTACGTTAAAGATACAAATATATGCGCCAGAAGCGAAGCTGTTGGAATTGTTGGATACCGCGATTAATTGGTGAAATTTGAAATGCTGAAATTCATAGAGCTCTGATAGAAATCAAGAGAAATAGAGTTTAGAAAACTCTGGGGGCGAATCATATTTCAATCTGGGTTGTGTAAACCGCCAAATCAAATAGTCCCTAGCACTTTACTCCAAATCGAAAAATCACCTGCGCGAAGCCGATCCAACGGAAGAGCGTTTCGGCAAGCTCAACGACCGGGTCATTTTTTATATCAGAAGGGCGGCTTCGCCGCCCTTTTACCCACGCCAACCATCGGTCCCCGAGCATTCTAAGATTAAAACAAGCTTTTATTGCATAAATTTCACAAATGGTTCATCTCTCATTGCAACAGCAAATATTCTTAATATTATTTTGTTCGCTACAGCATTTATCACAGAGAG
>Ga0222689_1000373_pt1 | contig 12960 bp, 13 predicted proteins | sample AntAcemetage1231_FD_179838 | JGI IMG/M metagenome (GOLD analysis project Ga0222689, IMG submission 179838) | Saline water microbial communities from Ace Lake, Antarctica - #1231 | ecosystem: Environmental > Aquatic > Non-marine Saline and Alkaline > Saline | place: Antarctica: Ace Lake...
GGTGCTCCGGCCCAACAGTGACTGGATCCGGTAGGGACGCTCGAACCCTGCTTCCTCGGCCAGCATCCAGCCGGTCTTGCGTTCCGCAGGCGACAGCAACCCGTCGATGAACGCCGACGCCGAACGTGGGACTGATTGGAACGTGGGGGTCGGCGCGAAATCACGACACCACGGCAGGTTAGTGGTGAAAATCATACGGTTGAATCCGAGCGGAACGGCGGAAAGCCAAGCTTGGCCGATAGGACCGAGGGTTCTTTCCGTCTGATTCTATCCATTAGCAGGCTGCGGAAGAACTGGTCATTCCGTCGCGCTGCCGGAAGGCGGCGCCCGCATACTGCGGATTCCGACGGAACCGGCCACCCGTTCCGATTTGAAGGCGGCCACGTATTCCGATCCGATGCCGGCCGGCGTTCCGATTTGATGCCGGCCACCTGAGGCGCTCTCCTCCGGGTCGTGGTGGATGATGTTCGGGCGGAGTCGACGGGTCAAGTTGCAGGGGTGTTGGCGACCTCCGGGGGCCGCTTCTTTCGCAGGCTCTCGCCCTTGAGCTCGATGCGGTGGGCGTTGTGGACCAGGCGGTCGAGGATGGCGTCGGCGATGGTGGGATTGCCGATGACCTCGTACCAGCGGTCAACCGGGAGCTGGCTGGTGACGATGATCGAGCGGGCCTCGTAGCGGTCCTCGACGATCTCCAGGAGGTCGCGGCGCTGCTCGGCGTCCAGCGGTTCCGGCCCCCAGTCGTCGAGGATCAGCAGGTCGAGCCGGGCGAGCGAGCGCAGCATGCGGGCGTAGCGGCCCTCGGCCCTGGCAGTGGCGAGGGCGGCGAACAGCCGGGGCATACGGTGATAGGCGACGGCCAGGCCTTCCCGGCAGGCCTTGTGGCCAAGGGCACAGGCAAGCCAACTCTTTCCCGCGCCGCAGGGCCCGGTGAGGAGCAGATTATGACGGGCGCGGATCCACTCGCAGGTGGCGAGCCTGAGGAACAGGCCGCGATCGAGGCCGCGGGCGGCGCGGTAGTCGACGTCCTCGACGCTGGCGTCGTGACGCAGCCTGGCGGCTCGCGCCCGGCTCTCGAAGCGCTTCTGGCGCCGCAGGGTGGCCTCGTGCTCGAGCAGCAGGGCGAGCCATTCGGCATGCTCCAGGCGGCTGACCTCGGGTTGGGTGTCGAGGTCCTTCATGGCCTTGGCCATGCCGTGCAGGCCGAGCTCGTGGAGCAGGTCGAGGGTGGGGTGAGTCAGCATGTTCACGATCTCCATCAGTGGAAGTAGTCAGGGCCACGCAGGTTGGGATGGTCGATCACCGCGGTGTCGGGAGCCGGTGGCTCGCGATCGCGCCGGGTGGCGATGAGGGCGGCGATGCTCTTGTAAGTGAGCGCGCCGCAGGCGACGGCCTGGGCCGATATCGTCTCCGCGTGGTGCGGGCCGAAGTCCTTGAACAGCCGCAGCACGCCGAGGCAGGTGCGGAAGCCCTGCTCGGGATGCGGCCGGTTGGCGAGGATCGCCAGGACCAGGCCCTCGGTGTTGGGGCCGATCGAGCGTCCCCAGCGCCGGAACCGCTCGAGCGTCCACTCGGCGTAGCGCCGGTGCGCGCTCGGCATGTGATCAGGATCGGTGCCGTGCCGGCGGCCGCCGTAGCGGCGCTGATGGGCGGCGACGCGGCGGCCGCGATGGAACACCTCGACCGTGCGGGCGGTGGCGCGGATGTCGACCTGCTCGCGGATCAGGCCGTGCGGGACGGAGTAGAAGTAGCCGGCGACCTCGACGTGATAGTCCGGGGAGACCCGGGCCAACCGCCACTCGGCGAACTCGTAGTCGGCCTCCGGCAGGGCAGCGAGGGCCGGCCGCTCCACGGTCTCCAGCAGATCCCGGCGGGATACCCCGAGCCGGCGCATGACATGGCCGTTGAGGCGGTCGAGCGCTTCAGCGATCGCCGCGTTCGCCTCGGCCAGCGAGAAGAAGGTCTGATGGCGCAGCCGCCCGAGGATATAGGTCTGCGCCAGCCGCACGCCGGCCTCGACCTTGGCCTTGTCGCGCGGGCGGCGCGGCCGTGCCGGCAGGACGCCGACCCCGTAGTGCGCCGCCATCATGCCATAGCTGCGGTTCAGCTCGGGGTCGTAGAACGAGGCCTTGTTGACACCCGACTTCAGATTGTCGGGGACCACCAGCCGCGGCACCCCGGCGAAGTGCCGGAACATCCGGACATGGGCGCCGATCCAGTCCGCCAGGCTCTGGGTCCAGGTGGCCTCGGCGTAGGTGTAGTTCGACGCGCCGAGCACGCCGACGAAGATCTCGGCCTCGCGCACCACACCGGTGGTGGGATCCACGATCGCCAGCTTCTTGCCGGAGTAGTCGACGAACACCTTGTCGCCGGCGGCATGGTGCTGGCGCATCACCGGCGACAGCCGCCGCTCGAACTCCCGGAACAGGTCGCAGAACCGGCTGTAGCCGTAGCCGTCGGGGTGAACCTCCCGGTACTCCTCCCAGAGCACCATCAGGTTGACGCCGGGGCGCTTCAGCTCGCAGGCCAGCGACGCCCAGTCCGGCTCGGCCCGCCGGCGGAACCCGCGACGCGTACCGGCGCGCGCGAACAGCCGCTGCTCCAGCACGTCGTCGGTCAACTCGCCCGCCAGCGGCCAGCTCAGTCCCGCCGCCTTGGCCCGGTTCAGGCTGTCCTGGATCGTGCTGCGCGCCGCCCCGAGCGTGCGCCCGATCTCGCGGGCGCTCACCCCGTCACGGGCCAGCCGCAGCATCTGTCGTATCTGTCGCATGGTCAGCTCTCTCTTCGCCGGCATCCCGCTCCCTCCTCGTCACTGGACAAGGCGAGCGTGATGCCCGAGGTGCTGACCCAGAAAGGCGCGCCGGGACCGTCAGCCGGGTGGCCGGATAAATCTCGGAACGGTGGCCGGCTTCATGTCGGAATGGTGGCCGGCTTCAAATCGGAACCCCGGCCGACTTCATGTCGGAATACCCGGCCGGCTTGCGTCGGAATCCGCACGCATACAGCCTAGCAGTCTGCGGAAGAACTGGTCGAGATTGTCGACGGGGCTCCGCCTGAGCCTAGTTTCAGGATCTTTTCGCCAGATTTGCCGGTCTGGAACCGGAGTTTTGACGTTCCGAGGCGCGTTTCCTGGGACGCGGGTCGGATTCCGGGCGCCGGCTACGTCGGCGCGAGCAGCTTGGGCAGCCGGATCAGGTTGTAGGCGGCGGCGGTCAGGGTGAACATCCAGCCGACGCGCCCGATGCCGCGATGGCGGGTCTTGCGCAGGCCGGCGGAACTCTTGATCCAGCCGAACACCTCCTCGATCCGCTTGCGGATCCGTTGGCTGACCAGGTAGCCGGGATGGCGGGTGGTGCGGCCGTCGATGGCCGAGCGCCGGTTGGCGGTGTTCTGCGCCACGTGCGGGGTCGCCGCGAGCTCGCGCATCGTGGCCACGAAGTCGCGGGTGTCGTAGGCCTTGTCGGCGCCAAGCGTGATGCGGTGACGGCCGGGGATCGCCTCGACCATGGCGACCGCCGCCTCGCGCTCGGCGGTGCCGGTCGCCGCCGTCAACCGCACGTCGACCACCAGGGCGTGGCGGTTCTCCATCAACGCGTGGCCCATGAACGCCAGCTTCGCCGCCTGGCCCCGGCTCTTGCGGAACAGCTGGGCGTCGGGATCGGTGGTCGAGGCATGGGTCTCGTTGGAACGCTTCTCGCCGTGGAAGTCGCGCTCGCCGTTGCGCCCCGGCTCTGGCGGAGTGCCACTGCCGTCCTTCGCGCGGAAGCTCTTCATGCTGGCCCAAGCCTCGATCAGCGTGCCGTCGACCGAGAAGTGCTCGTCCGACAGCAGCGCCGCCACTCGCGGCTGGCCCAGCACCGCCGCCAGGAACTTCGCCGCCACGTCGCCAGCCAGCAGCCGCTCGCGGTTCTTGGTGAACACCGTCACGTCCCACACCGCCGCGTCCATCGACAACCCGACGAACCAGCGGAACAGCAGGTTGTAGTCCAGTTGCTCCATCAACTGGCGCTCCGAGCGGATCGAGTAGAACGCCTGCAACAAAAGCGACCGAAGCAGCTTCTCCGGGGCGATCGACGGCCGGCCGACCCGGGCGTACAGCCCCTCGAACTCAGCCGACAGGACCTCCAGCGCCTCGTCGACGATCGCCCGGATCGCCCGAAGCGGATGGCCCCCCGGCACCCGCGCCTCGCAGCTCACGTAGCTGAAAAGCCCCTCGCTCCGATCGTCCGAACCGCGCATCCTCATTCTCCGGCTGAAACCCGCCGGAACAGTGAATCACCACATCACGCCTGATGGCAGGTCCTTTTTTCCGCAGCCTGTTAGGTGTTTGCTTTACTTCCCCACTTCCCATGGATTGACGAGTGGCACTCCGGCCGCCTCGAATGGGCCCGTGTCGCGGGTGGCGACAATGAACTTGTTGGCGGCGGCGATGGCCGCGATGTACCCATCCGGCGTTGGGAACCCGCGACCACCGGTTTTTGCTGTCACAGCCAACTCGGCATAGTGTTTCGCCGCTTCGGTGTCGAACGGCAATACCCGATCCCCGAACAGCTCCAGCAAGCCATCCAGGGCTACGGTCAGACGATTCTTGCGCTTGCCCGCCGGCAGCGCCTTGATGCCGAACAGTAGCTCGGCCAACGTCACGCTGGACAGATACAGCGTTTCAGCCAGCTGGGTGTTCAGCCAAGCCCGCACGGCTGCATGCGGCTCGGGCTTCATCGCCTCGGAAACGACGTTAGTGTCCAGGACGATCATTCAAACCTCATTGGCTCGGCCGGCATCTTGTCGCGCACCTGCTCGAGGACCGCGAGGTCCTCCTCGGTCAAATCGAGCTTGCGTCCCAGCGACGCCAGGGCGTCCCCAATGCGGACGCGCTTTTCCGGCTTCACGGCGTGTTCCAGGATGTCGCGGATTTCCGCCTCGGCGCTGCGGCCGTGCTGTGCAGCCCGCACGCGCAGAGCGCGGTGCACGTCGTCGGGCACGTTTCGGACGGTGATAGACGGCATGATGTCACGAGTCCTCATTTGCTTTATATGCTTGCATATTATTGCAATGCAAGCACATATGCAACATTACCATCGACGCCCTCCCTTGCGGCGCCGGGCAGCGTTCGGGGTGTCATTCGGCGCCGGAACCCCACGCCGAATGGCACCCCTGAACCGCTACTATCGCGACTGCTCGCCCTCCGTATCCCCTGAAGGAGCCCAGGCCGCGGGACCGACTGAAACGTGGGGGTCGAGCCGTCCGCGTAGTCGATGCCGTCGGCGGTATCCGCAGCGAGGGCTGCCATCGAGCCCGTTAGCGGAGCCCGGGACCGACGGTACACTTGCCGTGACCCCCACGTTTCAGTCGGTCCCAGCAGAGGAGTTCCCCGATGCCGACAGAGTGTAGCGCGCAAGGCTTCACGTTTTCCAGGGTCGAAGGACGCGCCGTGGTTGCCGGGTTCGACGGCGGCATGGTGAGTTCCGATGCCGGGGTGTTGACGCCGGAGTGATTCTCCCCAGAACCGCCGTTTGAAAATTCCCCAGTTGGCGTGCCGCCGGGCATCCGGGGCGCGCCCCGGATGCCCGGCGGCGGCGATTTGCCGGATGCTCTCCCGATCGGCGGGAGGAGCACGGCGGTGATCAAGCTGGGAGAGATGGTGATGCAGCGGGTCTGCGCGATCGCCCTGGGCTACGAGGACGTCAACGACCACGACAGCCTGCGCCGCGATCCGGTGCTGGGCGCGCTGGCGGGCTGCCTGGATGTCAATCGGCGCCGGAACGGGACCCCGGATTGGAGTGGGCCCCTCGGGCCGGACACGATCAGGCGGCGTCTTTGACCGGCGGCCGGGCGTGCTGCTTCTCGTACTGTTCAGGGCTGAGGTAGCCAAGCGATGAGTGGAGTCGCTTGGCGTTGTATTTCTCGATGAAGGCGGGGAACTGCTCCGCGACGTCCTCTGCGGTCTCGAACTCGAGCGGGTAGACGCCTTCGACCTTCAGGGTCTTCATGAGGCTCTCCATCATCGCATTGTCGTATGGATTGCCGCGTCGTCCCATCGAGCCGACGAGCTTCGCTTGGCCGAGACGGTCACGGTACTTCTCGGCAGCGTATTGCGACCCGCGGTCCGTGTGGTGCACGCAACCGGGAGGGGGACTGCGCATCGCGATCGCCACGTCGAGAGCCGCCAACGTCAGCCGCGCATCGATCCGGCGGCTCATAGCGTAGCCAATGATCTGGCGGGACCAGGCATCCATGATGACGGCGACGTAGACGAAGCCGACCACCACGGCCACGTAGGTTAGGTCGGCGACCCAGAGCTGGTTCGGACCGTCGACGATCATGTCCCTGGTTCTGTTCGGGAAGATCGGCTGGTCGTGGTCGCTGTCGGTGGTCGTGACGTAGCGCCGCCGGCGCCGGGCGTTCAGTCCGTGCTCGCGCATCAGCCGCTTCAGCTTCTTGTGGTTCACCACCCAGCCCTGCTGGCCGAGCGCCGCCTGCATCCGCCGCCAGCCGTAGGCCTCGAACTCGTCCTTGATGGCGTGCATCGCCTCGACCAGCGCGGTGTCGTCGACGGCTCGCATCGGCGCGTCGTAGTAGGTGGAGCGCGCGATCCCCATCAGACGGCATCCTTGCGCGATGGAGAGGCCGCGGGGCCTGTTTTCATGGACATGGGAGCGCCTGTCGGCCGTGGTCCGAGCCGCTGAGCCCCCTTTAAAAACTCCAGCTCAAGCGCCTGTTTGCCGACCAAGCGCTCGAGCGCAGCGATCCGCGCCTCGTAAGTCTGGATCAGATCCGCGGCCTGCGCGTCGTCATCCAACGCGCCGGCCTCGTACTTCTCGACCCAGACCCGGATCAGGTTGCGGGAGATATCGTGGCGCTTCGCCAAGCCATGCAGGGTCTCGCCGGCCAGGAACTCCTGCGCGACCTGCTGCTTGAACGCGACGCTGTGGGATCGGTGTCTTGCCATGGCTTCCATCCTTCGAAAGCCCGACTCGCTATGTCAAATCAATCCACTCGAATTGTCCGGCCCGAGGGGCCCACTCCAATACGGGGGCCCGTTCCGGCGCCGATTGACAGCCCGTGTCGCACCACCCCAGAGAATCAACTTCCTATGTTTCCAGACACTTGAAAAGTGAGGGCACAATGGATGACTCGTCGTCGAAGATCACAGCACGGAGCCGATCGCGCTATTCGAGGGCCCCTGGCGCTTACGGCGCTGGCGGAGATCATCCTGGACTCGCGACGGGCCGGCACCTCCCGGGCAAAGAAGCGGCGGTCAGACCCCTAGGCCCGCCCCGAAACGCTCGTAAAGGAGGTAGCCGAGCCCGAGGATCGTCAGGAGCAGGAGGTATCCCGTCACCCTTTGGCGGAAGCGAACTCTCGAGATCTCCTCCCGAACGTCGTCCAACTCCTGCCGCATGACCCGGTCGTAGATCTCAAGCTCGAAGCGATCGATATAGCTTTGCACCGCATTTGTCGTGGTTTCGAGCGTTTCGACGCGCTCGGCAAGCGACTCGCCCTGATCGGCCGCCACCGAGACGCTCTTCTGGAGGGCCTTCAGCTCCTCGGTCTCGGCGGCGCGGGTAAGATCGTCGTCGGTTCGGCGAATGATGTGCAGGGCGCGAAACACCTGCTGGACCGAGGTCTCGATCCGGTCGATGCGTCCCGACAGGGTCGCGACCGGATCGGCCTCCCATCCGGGCGCAGGGAGCTTGCCCTTCTGGCCGCGGGACAGCGGCATCTGCGTCGCCCTGAAATACACAGAGATCGACGACGGATCGGCGTCCCGCGCGTCGGCGGGCAGATCGAACACGAACGCATGGATCCCGTCGCCGACCTTCACATCGACCAGATCCTGGCGGAACCGGTCCGCCAGAACGCTGTCGATCATCCTGTCCTTGACGTAGATGTCGACTTGCACTCGGTCCTCCGGCTGCTCCGGGTTCCAGGCCCAGCCATAGACCCGACCGGACTCGATGGCGTCGATGTGCCCTTGCAGGCCCATCACGCCAAGGGCTGGTGGAACCTCCAGATTGGTGTCGCCGCCGTCCTGGTCCGAGCCGTTCGGGTCGTTTCCGTTGACCACCTTTAACTCCCTGTTGACCGTTGCGGCGAACCGCCGTGGTCACTGCACCAAACGGCCGGAGTGCCGCGCTGGTCGACTGGCCCTTCCGTCCTGGCGCTAATCCTGTCGAGCATGGTCCTGGCACCCTGATGCCCACGGCCGGCAGCCATGCGATACCATTCCATGGCGTCGACCGCATTCGCCATCTCGTTGGCGAAGTAGTCACCCAGCCGGACCATGGCCTCGACGTCTCCGGTTCGGGCTGCCCTGCGGAGGCAGGCCTCGGCGGCGACCGGATCGCGAGGCACGCCCTCGCCGGAGAGATAGGCCAGTCCGAGGCAACGATTTCCGTCGGAGCTCCCAGCTTCCGCTGCGCGCTGGAAATATTGAACAGCGAGGTCCCTGTCGATGGGCACGTCGAGCCCCCTCTGGTGGAGCACGCCGAGGTAATACATGGCAGTCCCGTTCCCCTGCTCAGCCGCCCTAGTGAACCAGTTCCGGGCATCTTTGTAGTCGGGCACTCCGAGAAAGCGGCCAGCAAGCAGAGTGCCGAACCCAAGCTGAGCGCGGGCGTTTCCCTGCTCGGCCGCCAACCGGTACCAGCGGGCAGCCTCCTTGTGGTCCGTCGCTCCTCCCCGCCCGCTGGCCAGCAGGTAGCCCAGCAGGGCCTGACCGGACGGATCGCCCTGTTCGGCGGCCGTCTGCGCCCAGCGGCGCGCCATTGCGTCGTCCCGCTCCATGGTGATGCCATTCGGACACAGAAGCGAAAGAGCGCCCGACGTCGTGTTGATCACGGGCGCGCTCGATCCCGCAACACAGAGTTCCGCCAACCGCACCTGCGCCCGCAGAACGCCCTGCTCGGCGGCGAGGCGGAACCAGTACTTCGCGTCGGTGAGGCTCTGCAGGACACCCTTTCCTTCCGCGAACATTTCGCCGAGATGGGCCGCGGCCTCCGCGTGCCCGCAGGCCGCGGCGTCCTTCCAGAGCATGGCGGCGCGGGCGAACCTGCCCTTCGCATAGGCCCTCTCGCCGTCAGCGAACCGCCCGTCGGCGCTCTTGCGAAGCCAGCGAAGTATTGTCATCGGGTTTGCCGCTCGGCACCTGACTCGAACTTGGTCATGGCTCGCGAAGGCCTTCAGCCGTGGTGCGCAAGGCTCCCTCCATCACGTAGGAGAGCACCGTGTGCTCGCCGACAACGATATCGACCTTCAGCGGCATGCCGGGGACCACCTCGAAATCGTCGGGGACGCTGTGCAGCGCAATTTCTGTCAGCTCGATGCGGGCCCGGTAGAACCGCTCCGGCAGGCGCCCCTTCCTGATGTCGCGCTGGTCGTTGCTGCGGGAGAAGGAGTCGGCGCTGACGGTCCGCAGCACACCGTATGCCATCCCGTGCTTGACGAAGGGATAGGCGGAGAACTTGATCCGCACGTCCTGGCCGGGCGCGATGAAGCCCTGATCGGCCGCATCGATGTCGGCCTCGATGAAGTTGCGCCCACCGGTCGGGACCAGCGTGATCAGCCGCTCTCCCGGCTGCACCACCGAGCCGACGGAGAAATCAGTCACGTCGAGCACCACCGCGTCCTTGGCGGCCCGCAGATCCACCATTTCCCAACGGCGCTGCGCCTTGCTCAATCCATCGAGGACGCCCTCGTACTCCGACCGACGGTCTAGGAGCTGGCGGATGATCTCGCCATTCCATTGCTGAATGAACACCTCGCGCTCGGAGAGCTGGACCTCGAGGTCGCTCTTGGCAGTGCGGATCGTGCTCTGCGCATCGGCCAGGTTGCGCGACATCTCGACCCGGCCGTCCGTTGCAATGAGCGAGTGCAGGCGGCTGCCGACCTGAATGCGCTCGAGTTCCTTGCGCATGTCCTCGACATTGGAAGCCAGCTCGAGACGCGTCCGGTAGTGCGCGACGTCGGCCGTGGCGCGCTCGATCGTGATGTGGGCGTTCTCGACCAACTGCTGCGACTTGCTCATGGTCGAGCGGTACTCCGCCTGGCGGGCCAGCCAGATGGCGCGCTGCAGCTTCTCGTAGGGGGTGTCCGCGACAGGCACGTATTCACGACCGTCGCGCTCGGCCTCCAGGCGCGCGATCTCGGCGCTCAGCCGCTGCTCGTCCTTCTGGAGGGTTGCGAGGTCGGCCGCCGAGAAGGTGGGATCGAGAGTGGCCAGGATATCGCCCTTCGCTACCCGCTGGCCGGGGCTTACCTGGATACTCCGGACCACTGCCGTCTCCAGCGGCTGCACCACCAGCGTCGCGTCCTCCGAGATAACGCGACCGGATGCGATGACAATCCGTTCAAGCTCGGCGACGCTCATCAGCCCGATAGCCACGATAGCCATTCCGACCAGGACATAGAGCGTGCTCCGAAGCGCGAACGGCTCGGGCGCGCCGGTGATCTCAGCGGTCTCGCTCTGGAAGTCGTTGATCGCCTGAGCAGTGTAGTCTTCTGCGCTCCGGCGCCGAAATATAGCCATTGCAAGCCCCTAGGCGATGTTCCGGGTCTGTTGGTTCCAGAGGTGAGTGTAGATCTGGCAGCGTCGGAGAAGCTCGCGGTGCGTCCCCATGTCCACCAGCTTGCCGCGCTCCATCACCATGATGCTGTCGCAGGTTACCAGGGAGGTCAGCCGGTGCGAAATCACGACCACGGTGCGCCCCTGGGCGATCCGCAGGAGGTTGTTGTTCACGATCGCTTCGCTGTCCGGATCGAGGGCGCTGGTCGCCTCGTCGAGGATCAGCACCTTGGGATCGACCAGGAGCGCGCGCGCGATGGCGATGCGCTGGCGCTGGCCGCCCGAGAGGTTGGCGGACCCCTCCTCGATCTTCGTTTCGTAGCCCATCGGCAGCCGGTCGATGAACTCCTCGGCGCCCGCGAGTCGGGCGACCCGGATGACGTCCTCCAGGCTGGCACTGCGGTTCGCCGCAAGGATGTTCTCGCGGATCGTACCGTGGAACAGGAAGTTGTCCTGCAGCACCACGCCGATGTGCGAGCGCAGGTGCGCGAGGTCGATCTCGCGAAGGTCGACGCCGTCGATCTTGATCAGGCCTTCGTAGTTGCGATGGAAGCCCTGCAGCAGTCGGGTCACCGTGGTCTTGCCGGAGCCGCTGCGGCCCATGATCCCGATGACCTTGCCCTTCGGAATGGCAAACGCCAGATTGTCGATGGCGTAGGCGTCGGACCCCTGGTAGCGGAACCGCACCTCGCTGAACTCGATGTTTCCCAAGATTGCCGGCCGGACACCGGCCCGGCCCGGCAACTGCTCCGGCTCATGATTGACGACTGATGCAATCATGGAGAAGGCGCCGCGAACTTCCTCATACTGCTGCAGAAGATGCGCGACCTGCACGAACGGTCCAACGAGGCGCTGCGACAGCATCGTGATCGCCAGCAGCGCGCCGGTATTCATCGTCGCGTCTTCGCCAATTGCAAAGTACGCCCCAATCAGAAGAACACCTGCATAAAGCAGCTTCTCCATTGGCTGCAGAATCGACTGCGGCTGATTGGAGAGCAGTTCGAAGCCAGTTTGCGCCCGCACCGACTCTGCCACCCGTGCATCCCATTCCATGCGGCGGGACTCTTCGAGGGCGAGCGACTTGACGGTCCTGACCCCGTGGATGTTCTCGATCAGGAACGAACCTTTCCGGGTCTCGGCCAGGGTCACGCGTTCGTATGCTCGCCCCAGCGGCCCCAGATAGGCGACCACGACCAGGCACATCAATGTTCCGACGCCAAGGGCGATCAGCGTCAGGAAGGTGCTGAGCCAGAACATAACCGGCAGAATGAAGATCAGCACCAGCGAGTCGAGCACGGTTCCAAATAGCTGACCCGTCAGGAAGTTCCTGATCTTCCATGCCTGATGGACTCGGTAGGTGATGTCGCCGGTCGAAGTCCGCTCGAAGAAGTCGATCGGCAGACCGACCAACTTGTTGAACACATACACACTCAGTCGCGCATCGATACGGCCGCCGACAACCGCTACCATGTAGCGCCTGACGAAGCCGAAGATCATATCGAAGAAAACGATGAAGGCGACTGCGCCGGCCATGACAAGCAGCGTGGACACACGCTGGTAGGTCAGGACCCTGTCGATCACGACGATGAATAGGAAGATCGGCAACAACGCGAACAGGCTTAGGAACAGCGCGGCAATCATGATGTCGCGAAAAAGCCGCGCTTCCTTCACCACCTGCTCGGCCATCCAGCCGACACCGAACTTCCGTTCGAGATCGCTCGCCTGGTGACGCTGCTTGATCAGCAGGACCTCGCCGTCCCACGCTTCGGAAAGACGCAGTTCATCGACGGCGACGATGGTCTGCGCCGGATCGGTGGGATCGCGCACGAGTGCGACGGGTATCTGACTGCCCGACCTGAAGCCCACCAGGATCATGGCGTCGCCGCTGCGCATGCGTAGCGCGACCGGGAGTGCCTTGCCGAGTTTCGCGAGGTCGGCCCAGCCCATGGTCGCCACCCGGGCGCGGAGACCGTGGCGCTCGGCGATCTTGGCCAGCAGCGGGAACTCGGTCGGTCCCTCCGGCAGCATATGGTCGCGGCGGATCAATGCCTCCGACAGGTGGACACCGCGGCTGGCCGCCAAATCAGTCAGCGCGAGAAGCGACGAATTCCCGCTCCCCGCCTCATGACCGTCGTGGGTCATCCCGAACTCCCCATCCTAGCCCCACTGGCCTCTAGTGGTCAGAACGCAACGGGCGAGTCTGGCGACGATCGCGGAAAACGGCCAATCCCGAGGGAATTTGTAGGAACCATCCGTTGGAATCTATCCACTATGTGCGTCGTCAGAACATTCGAGACAATCGGGTCGTCTTTTTATCGGAGAGCGGGCCTCATCTGGGTTGATATCTAGGCGGCGATTTTGCGGTGTTGCAAGCGCCGATGCTCGAGGGTTTGGCGTTT
>Ga0222689_1000374_pt1 | contig 12908 bp, 5 predicted proteins | sample AntAcemetage1231_FD_179838 | JGI IMG/M metagenome (GOLD analysis project Ga0222689, IMG submission 179838) | Saline water microbial communities from Ace Lake, Antarctica - #1231 | ecosystem: Environmental > Aquatic > Non-marine Saline and Alkaline > Saline | place: Antarctica: Ace Lake...
TTCAATCTATCCTCACTCTCTGGCTATTCCTTGGATGGGTCAGCATTTCCGCAGCTCAGCAAGCAATAAGCAGCTCGATTGAGAAAAAGCCGAATTTCGAAAATCCGGTAATGGACGATTACATGCAGAGAATTTTGGTTCAGATGGATGCCTTCAATGCCGATAGCGCCATTTATTATATTAATTCAGCGTTTAAAGTCCTTGATGAAAATTCTGGCTTTGAAGAAGAGTATTACCTACTGAGCTATCGAGCAGAAGTCCTTTATTATGAGGGCTTATTCAACGAGGCCATTAATGATTTAGACAGATGTTTGAATATTGCAAATCAATTCCACGACAGCCTTTTAATCTCTAATGTGTACAATCTAAAAGGCTTACTGCATGAGAATATTCAAGACAGTAAAGAAGCTTTGGGATTCCTTGTTTTGGCTTTGAATTATTATCCAGATTACGCAGCTGCTCGCTATCCGGTCACAGAACTTCATCACATTTATGGGAATATGGGGAGCTACCTCACTAAGGTTGGAGATTTAGATAGTGCTGGAATTTGCTTGATACAATCATTAAATCTTGCGAATAATGTCGGTGCATTGAGAGCTATAAGCGTTGCCAACGCATCACTGGGGCAACTGGCCCTGAAACAGAATCTGGCCGATAGTGCCCTTCATTGTTTTCAAAAATCTGCTGAAATAGCAGCTCAAGCTAATGATCGTGATATTTCACTCGATGCTTTCATCGGAAGTGCGCAAGCTGCAGTTGCTACCGGGGATTTTAAACTAGCCAATTTTTACCTCGATTTGGGACAGTCTCATTCAACGGAATATGCAAATAATATTGGATTGGCTACAAGACGTAATTTTTCTCGCCAAGCGTCCGATTTGTATTTGAAAATGGGAGAGCTGGAAATGTCTCTCGTGAAACTGAACGAATGGCATAAAATGGACAGTTTGATTTCAGCAGGAAATGTGAAATCAGCATTGAGAACTCAAGCGGCTCTTTTCAAATCAGATACTGAGTTACAACTTGAAAGAATTACTTTGGAAAAAACAGCCGAAGATTTAAATCAAGCCAAATTCAATCAACGTGTATTGATAGGTGGTGGTTCAGTGATCTTAGCATTGCTAATCTCAATTTACTTATTCTATACCAATCGGCAAAAGCAAAAGATGTTGCTTAAAGAACTTGAAGTTTTAAAATTGCAGCAGGAACAGACAATTGCTGAATTGCGCATTCGAGAACAAGTTGGACGAGACATGCACGATGATTTGGGTGCTGGATTGAGTGCCTTGAAGTTGAGAAGCGAAATGAGTTTGCGTATTGAGAAGGATCCAGATAGACGTAGGCAAATGACCGATATAGCAACTACAGCAAGAGAATTAATTGATAGCATGAGGCAAATCATTTGGTCAATGAATGCGGATCAAAGTTCTCTCGAAGATCTTGCTGTTTATGCATCAAATTATGCTCGAACATACTTGTCAGATAATAACATCGAAGTAAAAGTGAGCTCTGACTTGAAGTGGCCAAGCATAAACCTGAGCTCCGAAGAAAGAAGAAACATATTCTTAGTTGTGAAAGAATCACTGCACAATGTGGTTAAGCATGCACGAGCGACTGAAGTTATCTTAAATCTAAAATTTAATAAAGCATTTGTCCTTGAAATTACTGATAACGGAAGTGGGTTGAACGATGATGCTGTCTCTGGCAACGGAATGAAAAACATGAGAAAGAGAATTTCTGATTTGAAAGGCGAAATTCAATGGAAGACAAATGCAGGGACTCACGTTCAAATTAGAATACCATTCAATACTAACGAAAGTTCTATTGCTAATTAAACATCAATACTTGATTTTTAGACCATGAAAAATGAGAATGCTACAAGCATTGGTATAGTTGAAGATGATAATGCTATTCGCGCTATGCTGACGGATTTGTTCTCTTCAGAACCAAACTTCAATCTTATTTCTGTACATGCGGATGCAGAGGATGCCATGGCTCAGTTGTTGGACAGTAGACCAGAAGTTGTTATCATGGATGTAAATCTTCCAGGTAAAAATGGGATAGATTGCGTAGCGACTTTGAAAAAGCAAAATTGCTCTTCACAATTCTTGATGTACACAGTTTATGACGATGATCATAAAGTCTTTGACGCTTTAAAAGCTGGCGCAAATGGATACATCTTAAAGAGTTCAAGCCCGCAACAAATCATTGATGCGGTCATAGAATTGAAAAATGGAGGGGCCCCAATGAGTGCTCATGTCGCGAGGAGAGTTGTCAATCAATTCCGAAGTGATAAACCGGAAAACAAAGATGTTGAGGTCTTGAGCGATCGTGAAAATGAGGTTTTGTCTTTACTTGCCCTCGGATTACTTTATAAAGAAATCGCAGATAAATTGGGTATTAGTGAGGGGACCGTAAAACAACACATTCATCGCATCTATGCTAAAATGCATGTCCAAAATCGCACTGAAGCTGTAAATCGTTATTTCGGTAGATAGAAGAACTAGTGCCTTGTGTCAACCAAGGTTATATTGTCGAGTTGAAATTCAAGATGTTCATTTGTACAGTTACAACAACTAGACTCTGAACTCATGAAACATCTTACTTTTTTCCTGCTTCTTTTAAGTATTTCGTTTTACTCTGCTTCTCAACAATTTGAATGGGCAACTACTGGAGGAGATTTGGTGCCATCTTTAAACGCTTCTGGAGCAGATGATGTCGCTGTAGATCCTTTCGGGAATGTATACACCATACATGGATCAACCATCACTCAGCAATGTCAGGGTGTTGTTGCTGCTCCTGCTGGAGCTGGAAAGAATGCTTTCCTGCATAAATTCAATGCTTTAGGTGAATTGAGCTACATCAAAGTCATTGGTGGGGATGTTACTCCCCTAAATCTTGAAGTTGATGAGACAGGAGATGTTTATGTTCTTTTCAGAACAGCGACTACTTCTATCATTTATAATGGCGCGACAATTCCTGTTACAGCATCAAGAAATTATATCATGAAAGTGGACTTAAGTGGGGACATGGTTTGGCTGCACAATACTGGATTTGTAGTTACTGTGAATGTAGGAATGTTTCAGTATTCAAACGGAGCTTTGTACTATCAATCAGACAATCGAACAGTCAGTAAAATTGATACTGATGGAAATGTTCTAAACTCACTATCTCCAAGTTTCTATAGCACCTTCATCTCTTCTGTGATAAGATTCAGAGGCTCAGATGTTTTTCCAAATGGAGACTTGCTTTTTGCAGCTGTTTCTTTTGGGGATGTGTCATACGGAGCTGATACTTTAATTGGGGAGAATGTTACTTTTGAAAACGCCCCGTATATGTACCTCAGAACCGATCAAGATTTTAATGTCATTTATGCAACTTATGTACAAGGTTTGAGAGATGCACAAGAAGGTAAAATCCCAGTTTGTATTGACGCTCAAGGAGATCTTTTTTCCGCACTTCAAGTGAGCACAACTACTCAAGTAGGACCTGATATCATTGTCGGTGATTTTAACAATTTCAGCAATGTGATTGCCAAAATTGATGCTGCCGGAAATGGTGTTTGGGCTAGAGTGAGTTCAAATCCTATTGATACAAAGATGTGGGCAATTACAAAGACAACCGACAATACTGGTGTTTTGGTTGCTGGGAGTTATAATTCTAATGTTCAATTTGGGCCGCATTCTATGTCCGTATTCAGTAGCACGAGTTATATTGTTAAAATTGATACAAACGGAGATTTTATTTACGCAACTCCATTAATTGGTGGAGTTAGCACGCGACCTAAAGCGATCACAAATAATGGAAATGGAAACTACTTCATTGGAGGTAAGTTATCTGATGGAGGTATTCCCGTATTTAGCTGTATTCCGAAACCAGAAAATGAAGGTTTTTTTGTGGCTCAATTTTCAGATGTTCCCGGCACTGCACTTAATTGTTCCGTTACAATTCCAGGATGTACAGATCCCGCTGCCTGTAACTTCAGTGCTGTTGCAACAATTGACAATGGTAGTTGTACTTTTCCACGCTATTTTATTCCGACAACTTTAAATGGAGGGCCTATAATTCTTGCCTGTAATAATCCAGGAGGAGATTATGAATTGGCAGGGAATCAAAATTGCATCGCCTTAATCGCTGTAAATGATCCATTTTGTATCAATACCAATTGGGACCAACTCTGTTTTGATGCTTATGCAGATTGTGCAGTGGGTTGTACAGACAATACAGCTTGCAATTTTAATCCAGGGGCACTAACAGATGACGGCTCATGCAGCTTTCCAGGTTGTAACAATCCTGCAGCATGTAATTTTGATCCTGCAGTATTGTGCAACGATGGCTCTTGTTACGTGCCTCCAGTCCCAAGCTTGGCTCTCATTTCTCCCGCACAAATCGCTTGTGATGGTGCTGATGATTTGACCATAACGGGTGGGGACTTCTGTGGATTACTTGACGTGCTTATTAACGGTCAATCATGCGTGATCAACTCGAATTCTGATATTTCCATTAACTGCGAAACTGTGCAAGGTTCTGGAACTGTTACCCTAGAAGTCGTGACAATACACGGCAGCTCCACAACAACAATAAGTTATCTCTCTCCGGTAATTTCATCTCTAGATGCAAGTTCTCCAACATGTGATGGAGGTGGAACTCTGCAAATCACAGGAACAAACTTATGCGATGTTTCTGAAGTCTTGTTTGGTGAGTTGAGCGTGCCAGTCATCTTGTCGACTGCTACTACGATAGATGTTATCGTTCCTCCAGGATTTGGAACACTTGAGGTAAGTGTTGTCAGCCCATCGGGAGTATCCAACAGCGTACCCTTAAGCTATCAGCTTCCTTTTCTCAACTCAATTTCTGTAGTTGTATTCAGCTGCGCCGGAGGAGAATCAGTAGTGGTCGGTGGACTCAGTCTGTGCGACCCCGTTTCTGTGTTAATCAATGGGGAAGAACAAAGCATTATTTCAAGTTCATCCACCTCTATAGAATTTATTACACCTCCAGCAATAGGATGTGGAATAGCTCGATTAAAAGTTGTCTCCAATGGATTCACATCTAACCAGTTAATTTTTAATTATGTAGGAGATGGATGTACCGATCCGCTGGCATATAACTTCGACCCTACAGCCGTGTGCGATAGTGGGCATTGTGTTATAGTGCCCGATACCAATGACTGTCCGCCTGATATCAATAACGACGGACAAGTGAATACAGGTGATCTCAACTTGCTACTTGGCTCTTTTGGATCTTCCTGTCCTTAAATTTAATAATCGCAATGCCTCAACTATACCTTGGTGTGAATATGAGCTGAACTTCTAAACCTTAAACTGAGAAGCTATCTCATTAATTAATCCCGTTTGGTGTCTAACCAGCGGGATTTTTTAGTTCCGCTTATTCGCCGCTTTTATATAGCTATAGACATAATTAGTACTCAAAGAGATAGCTCGTTTTATTCGATGCAGAAGTTCTATTTTATCCAAATCTCCCTTCGAAATCTTTGGTAACTTCCGTCATCCATCTCAACGGAAATCAATATGTAGCCCCGCGTTATCCCTATAAACTAGAAATCCTGATTAAAAGATGGATATTTGTTTCCAATCACAGCATGCACTAGTCTATGGCAACTAAAAAGTTCGGAACATTCGGAGGCGTATTCACACCGTCCATTCTTACCATTCTTGGTGTTATCATGTACATGCGTTTGGGTTGGGTCGTGGGTAACGCCGGGATCATAGGGGCAGTGATTCTCATCGTTGTGGCCCACGTTATATCCGTGACCACAGGATTAAGCATCTCATCCATCGCTACAGATAAAAAGGTAGGGGCTGGGGGAGTGTATTATGTGCTTTCTAGAAGCCTTGGCCTGCCCATTGGCGGTGCGATTGGGGTTACCTTGTGGGTAGCAACAGCATTAAGTATTGCGCTCTATTTGGTTGGATTTGCTGAAAGTTTTAATGCTTATTTGGGATTTGATACTTCAATCAATGGACTGCGAATAGCAGGAAGTATTGCTCTGCTAGCTTTGGCATCTATAGCCATTATAAGCACTTCGTTTGCAATAAAAACACAGTACTTTATCATGGCTGCTATTGGGATCTCATTGGTTTCCATTTTCGCAGGAACTTGGGAGTTTGCACCGGCTGAAGTCCCTTCATTCGGTCCAGAAGGTGGGCTCTCCATGATGACAATTTTTGCCATCCTCTTTCCAGCAGTAACTGGATTTACAGCAGGAATAGCTATGTCAGGCGATTTAGCCGACCCAAAGAAGTCTATTCCGGGTGGTACGATTGCAGCTATAGGCGTAGGATTTATCGTTTATCTCGGACTTGCGGTTTTCATGGCCTATGCAATTAATCCTGAGCTGCTTAGAACAGATTATAATGTGCTAATGAAAATTGCCTTGTTCGCTCCTGCAGTTGTCGCAGGGATTTGGGGAGCAACGCTGTCATCAGCTTTGGGCGGTATTCTCGGCGGACCGCGCATCCTTCAGGCTATGTCAATTGACCGAATTACTCCTAAAATCTTTGGGAACGGTGTCGGCAAGGACAATGAACCTAGAAATGCATTGTTAATCACACTTTTGATTGCCGAAGGAGGAGTTCTCATTGGGGAGTTAGACATGATCGCCGAAGTGTGTTCGATGTTTTACCTTGCGGCATACGGCTTTATCAATCTTTCTTTCTTCTTAGAAAGTTGGGCAAGTGCTGATTTCACACCGACATTTAAAGTAAAACGCTGGATTGGTCTTTTGGGATTCGTAGCGACGTTTGCTGTCATGTTCCAACTCAATGCTGGAGCAATGGTAGCTGCATTTGTTGTGATAGGAGGGATCTATGCCTACCTGCAAAGAAAGCAGCTGGCCCTTAGTTCTGGTGATGTCTGGACCAGCGTATGGTCTTCCTTGGTTATGAAAGGCCTTAAAAGAATGGACGCCACTGATGACAACACTAGAAATTGGAAGCCTAATATTCTCCTCTTTTCAGGCGGTACTGAATACAGACCTTATCTCATAGAAATTTCCAAGGCTATAGCAGGAAATGTGGGCATGGTATCTAATTTCGATTTAATAGAGAATCCCGACGCTGAGGTCTTGTTCCCAAAACACAAGCAATCTGTTCACGACTCTGTGCTTCAGGAGTATGGGATTTTTGGAAGAAAGCAGGAAGTAAAAAATGTATTTCAGGGCATAGAGACCATTGCCTCCACCTATGGATTTTCAGGAGTAGAGCCAAATACAGTAATGCTCGGTTGGGCGAAGAACACAAAAGACCCCATCTGGTTTACACAAATGACTCAAAAACTGATAGCCCTAGATTACAATGTGCTCTTTTTGGACTATGATCTAGACCGGAAATTTGGTAAATATCAGCAAATCGATATCTGGTGGCAAAACTTAAAAAACAATGCTGAGTTGACTTTGAACTTGGCGAAATTTATATCCCGATCTCCAAAATGGCAAAAAGCGAAGATTAGAATCATCTTGATAAATGATACAAGCAAAGAAGGATTTGAAAGAAGAATCCACAAATTGCTCGATGAGTATCGAATTGAAGCAACGGTCAAAGTGATCAATAATCATCTCCTGCAAAGGACTTCATATGAGTTAATGACTAATGAGAGTCAAGATGCAGATCTAATTCTAGCTGGTATACCTGAGATTCCAGAAGGACATGAGCGAGATTTTGTAGATAAAACGACCGAAATGTTTAAATCGATCGCTACCACATTACTCGTTAAAACAAGCTCTACCCTCGGAGAAGATATTGGCCAACGAAAAGCAGACTCCCCTGAAGGCTTTGACTATAAAGCTACCCTTCCTCTTGAAAATATAATTTCTCTTCCTGCCATTGAAGCTGAAAACGGCCTTGAAGTTTTCTCTGTGTTAAGTTCCGAGGTCGAAAAGCTGAGTTCTGATATTTTAGAAGTTGAAATGGCCTCGTTTGAAAATGTCTATCTCGGACTAGTGAATGATTGCCGGAAATCAGCACTTGAATTAAGTGAAGGTGCAGATTCATGGAGTCAAGAATCTTGCCGGGTGCAGCTTTTTGAAGCTTATCAAAAGCGCATCGATGCATTTCAAATTGAAGATGTTTCTTATTTGCAGGAACGACTCATTGCTTTGAGCAAACGATTAATGGATTTTCCAGAAATCATCATTCCCCAGCTAGCCAGACGAATAAAAATTAACGGTAAAAAGAAGGCTTTTAGAAGGCTCGTAAAACATGCTTTTGAACGGCAATATCTAGATGAGATAAAGCAGATGCAACTTCAGATTGGACTTGCTTCGGCTGTAATCAACGAACAGCTTAAAGATGGACTAATCAATACTGAAAAAGCATTTTCGTCGAATACTGAAAATGTCGAATCACACCGCCAATTGGTGAAAAAGAGCTTTGATGAACTAGCAAGTCATATTAGCTACAGCAACCGGTCATTGCAAATCACGATTCAGAATAAGGGAAGAGAATTCTTAGGTGTTATTTTTAATCTTCTTACAGATAAAAAGTTTGTCCTTAAAGAGTCGAAAAAGTACACGAAGAAAGAGCGTAAAGCCTTGAAAGAGATAATTATTAGTCACCCTCAATTTTGGCAACGAAACACCCAGCTTTTAACTTCGAAATTATCCATTGACATTAAGCTACATCGCATTCAATTAATCATTGAGCAATTAGGTGTTCAGGTAGAAGAAGAGGTCAATAGATCTATGTTCAATGTGAGCAAAGATCGGATTGAAAAGGCACTTGAATGGTACCAGTCGCTAGAAAATAATACGCCATTTGATCCTACTGAGATTCCTGAGGTCAATCACGCTTTGACGCACGATGATATTCGAGTTCAATCACTATTGACCGGAGTATCGGAAGCTGGTCAAGGCTTGCCAGAGCAACTTGAGCTTATGGAACCTGAAAGTTTAAATGAACTCGCATTTGTTCAAGGCGAAGATGTAGTTTCTATCACAATAGATTCACTTTCGAGTTACTATCATTTGCTCACAGAAGTGCTCGATAGCCCAGTTCAAAAACACCTGTCAAGTGCTTATCAATCTAACATGGAGGTACTGAGTAAAATTCAGTATGACATAAATCAAATTAGTCAGAAGGCGACATTGCAAAAGGAATTGGCCAATCAAACGCAAATTAAAGCACTTGCTGTAAGGGCTAAAGAAAAGCTATTTTTTTTACAGGCAGACTTATACGCAGATGAAACAAAGTTGAGTCAATCGCTGGCAGATAAGATTAACATGGCTAACGGTTCATTGAACACTTCATCGCTCTTGGATCATGCGGTGAGAGTCTTGCCCACGAGTCAGAGTAATAGAGCTAAGCGCGGACTGGGAAGGTGGATTGGATATGTTGGCGAAAAAATCAATTCAGCTGTGAATCGTTTTACCGATATTTTTTCTGGTGCTGAAGTTTCGGAAGAGTTTATGAGTGATGGAAGTGCTGCAAACAATTCCAGCATAGATGTTCATCAAGCGTTGAGGAAGTATAGTGATTCCTTGAAATTGAAAGATGAAATTAAAGATCAAGTTCCTTTTTACTATAAACAACTTTTCATAGGAAGACAGGCTCCGGCTTTAAAAAATGTTTTACACAGAGAGAAAGATGTCGATACTGCTATGAGAATTCTAAATTCTCAGCAAGGTCAAAGTTCCAATCTTGTAGTTTTAGGAGCTCCATTGTCAGGGAAGAGTTTCTTTGCTGAGTCTGTGGCTAAGGAATTAGTTCAACATAATGTGGTTAAAATTCAAGCTCCTGTAGGTGGAAGCACATCATTCAGTGATTTAAAAAGAACACTGAAAAAACAGAGTGGGGGTAACATTGATGAAAGGACGGGTCTTCGAGTAGACCTTTCTGGAATTATATATTTAATTGAAGATCTTGAGTTATGGTGGAATAGGTCTGATCCGAATAATTTTGCTTTAAAATATATAATTGATCTGATTAATGAATCAGATGAAAAATGTCGTTTTATTCTGACATGTAATAAATATGCTTTTCATATTATGGAGAGTCAGGGCTTATTGGATGGGCTTAATGCACCCAGGTTGGAGTTAGAAAACATGAACAGGGCTGATTTAGGGGATGTATTATTTGAACGTCATCGTGCCGGGGGACTGCATCTCATGCTCAATGGAAAAGATGGATCTCTATCAACCAAAGATATGCGTAAGTTGAGTGATCGCTATTTGGAGTTGTCGCTAGGGGATGTAGGGGTTGCACTTCATCAATGGCTGAACAATATTGAGTCGTGCAATAGCGATGAGGTCGAAATTAAAATTCCTGTGATACCTCCTGCAATTAAATTTCAGAATAAGGAATGGCTTGTGATTATTTCACAATTCATAATTCACAAACATGTTGATGCTCAGCGTCTTCAAAAGATTTTCAGCTATGATGATAAATCTAAGGCAGAACGTGTCATCAAGCAGCTTCATGCTGATGGTGTCATTGAGGATGTTATCGGGAGCACGTTTAGATTGAATCCATTGCTGCAGACTGTCTTCATTCAGGAAGCTGAATCATGCGGACTGATTTAATGCTATTCCTTTAAATTGACTTGAGATGAATGATGTAAATACACTCTTCGAAGATGGATTGCCAGGGCTGGGAAATGTCTTTCTTACACTCCTTATCGGGCTGTTAATAGGACTCGTATACAATGTTTTAAAACGAATCATTATTGTCAGTCTAGGCCAAGGGCAAAGCGGCGTGAAATGGCGTACGCGACTTGAATTGATTGAACGTGTTTTTTGGCCGGCATTGGTTGTGGCCGTATTGATGAGCCTTCTCATCAGTCGTCCGCTCGTGGGGCTAGTTATATCTGCTATCATTGTGATAGCTTTCTTCAATCCTATGCGCAACTTCATTCTTGGTTTGATCTTTAAAAGCGGAAAAACATATACCCTAGGTCAGCGCATAAAGTATCTCAATCAAAATGGTTCAATAAGAGCATTTAACAAACTGAGTTTAGAGCTTGAGTTAGAAGATGGAGCAATGCTTGACATTCCATACCTCAATTTCTCGAATTCAGATGTCATCCGAAGCAGTCCAAAATCCGGTGTTTTAAGTCATGAATTTGATATTCAAGTTTTGAAACCCTGTGATATCATACGGGTGAAAAAAGAGATGCACAGCCACTTATTGGCTATGCCTTATGTTCTCCCCGCTCAAAAGATTGTGTTCGAACAACTCAGTGAAAACTCAACAGAATATGTCCTGAAAGTGATCATACACGGAATCGATAAGGAGCAGATGTATGAAGTTGAAAGTAAATTTAAACGCAGTTTTGGGGCGGGTTAGGATAGAAAATTAAGTGAGACGTTAGAGTGTTTTATTCGTGCCCCACCTTTCACATCATTCTGTGTCGATTCCATAGCGTTTAATTTACTACATTGTATTTGCCAAGTTCATAGGAAATACAAAGATCAATCTATTAATTATACTAATATTTACTGACTTGATTCTTTTATTTGCGTAGGTGAATATTAGGTGTAATTGTATTTATTATATGCGTACAAGGTTAATCCATCCAATCTGAAATATTGCTAAAATATAGAGAATGATTTGTTCTACTAAATTCATGATTGTTGTTTTAATGTTGCTGATTCTACCTGGAAGTGTTATCAGTCAATGGCAATATGTTGGTGAGATTGATAATGCTTACATGGTTGATAACGGAGTCGGTTATGCTATGGGGTTCACGTATATTTCTGACCCAGACTATCCGATCCCTTGTTGCACTGTGGGATACTTGAGTAAAACTGACAATGACTGGAATAGTTTTGAATACATTTGGACTGTTGAAGGAATTCCTCCTGGTGTTCCAAGGAATTATGATGTTGACTTTTATACGCCACAAAAAGGCTATCGAATGCAGCTTGATTTTTTTGGTAATACTTTGATTTATTATACTCAAGATGGATCGAGTACTTGGAGTTCCGAAGCATCATTTTATTCAAGTCCTGATTACTTTAGAACTAACATTAAGATGATCAATGATTCCACTCTTGTTGTTATTGGGAATCTAACTTCAGGTAGCGATGAATTAAGCGCTAAAACAATAGACTTGTCAAATCATTCAATCACAACTTTTGGCGAGGATTACTACTGTTTTGATTGCGAAATAGCTTCTCCAAGTCCCAATAGCGTCTTCATTATTACTCAAGTTGATGCTGACACACATATTCTCAAAAGTACAGACGTCGGCATCAGTTGGGAAGACCATGCTACAATCCAATCTGCGACTGCAGCATCTGTATTTTTTATTGATAATGACATCGGCTTTATTGGAACATGCTCAGGAGATTTATTCAGATCAAATGACGGTGGATTGAATTGGACTCCATTGCAAAATTTGGGAACATGTATTCATTCTATCAGTTTTTACGATGATCAAAAAGGTGTTTTAGGAGGAGACGATGGCAAAGTCTTTACTTCCCAAGATGGTGGAGAAACATGGCTGTTAGAAATTCTTGATACCACATTACCAATATCGAGAATTCGAATTATGCCAGATCAGACTGTGTATCTTAACACAGATGATAATCATTTGTGGGATGACTTGTACAAAAATGAATATGCTTTGAACGTTCAAGAAGGGAGAAAGTCAAGCAGTTTAGTAGTTGGACCCAATCCTGTCAATTCGATCCTGAGACTAGAATCAAACAACGGGATTCAATTAACGAAAGTGAGTATTTATAACTCTTCAGGAGTGCTCATTAAAGAAATGCCTTATCGTAGCAATTTGGATTGTTCAGATTTATCTGCTGGAATGTATTTGCTTCGTGCGGTTGAATCAAATGGAATTCCACATTGGACTAGGATTGTGAAAGAGTGATGGATTGAGTCTTTTTTGTGTACTTATCCGTTCACGCGCAAGCTCATTGTTGGATTGTGATGCAACCATGA
>Ga0222689_1000378_pt1 | contig 12772 bp, 11 predicted proteins | sample AntAcemetage1231_FD_179838 | JGI IMG/M metagenome (GOLD analysis project Ga0222689, IMG submission 179838) | Saline water microbial communities from Ace Lake, Antarctica - #1231 | ecosystem: Environmental > Aquatic > Non-marine Saline and Alkaline > Saline | place: Antarctica: Ace Lake...
TAATGATGCAGACGACATGCGCGGAAGTGGCAGAGGAATTGATCCGGACGTGAATATTTATGATTTATCGAATGATCCAGTATTGTATGCTGCTGAACGTTGCGACTTGGTGAAAGAGATCATGCCAAAGATAAAGGCGGCATACACTATTGAAAATCAGAGTTACCATGAATTCAGGAATGCCTACCTCATTTTAACTTCAGAATATGCCAATCAAATCAACGTGATGACACGCCAGATAGCGGGCATTCATGTTGATCGTGCTTATGTTGGACAGGAAACCAGTCACAAACCGTTAGAGCCAGTTTCAGAAGCAAAGCAGCGAGAGGCAATGTCAGCCTTATCTAAATATGCCTTTGCTCCTGACGCATTTAACGAATCGACTGAGATCTACAATTACTTGCAAATGCAGCGTCGTGGATTTGGTCATTCTGGGAACAACGAAGACCCTCGTTTGCACGAAAGAGTTCAGTTTATGCAAATCCGTTGCTTGTCTCACCTCACCCATCCCAACGTTTTACAGCGAATCACCGATTCTCAGTTGTACGGCAACACTTACGATTTAGCGGAGTATTTCACGGATTTAACAGATGCTATTTTCAAGGCAGACATGAATTCGAAGGTGAATACTTACCGCCAGAATCTTCAGGCCAGTTATGTAGATATAGTCGTGAAAATCATCGACAAGAAATCAAAGTACGATCAAGTGAGTCAAGGAATGGCCGTTTATGAGTTGAAAAGAATTGAGAAATCTATCAAATCAGCTTCTTCATCGGATAAATTAACCAAGGCACATCGTGAGCATTTGTCGTGGAAGATAGCTCAGGCTTTGGAGGGATAGAAGAAATAAGTGCCGATAGCATTGTTATAGCGTGTTTCTGGAATAATAACTTCTTGAAACACGCTAGGATGCTGTTTTAAGGAACCTTTATTGAAACCGCAAGATCAGCCCGTTTACTGCTTATAACTGGAGCAGAAAGTACAAATAGAAAAGATAAGCTGAGAGAATAATTTCACGTAGACACTGGCTAATGAAGGAGCAGACATTTTCATTTTTTAAGCAGCCTTCTTCCTTGGACGATCAATGTGACTTTTAGCGGAAGTTCTAGCTCGGGCGCTAGGAATTTAAGTTGAAAGATAGAAGTACTCATCAGCGAAATGCAGTTTAGAATCATCAAACTGTATAGAATTCTCTCCAGAAAAAATCAATCCACCCCAAGAATATACGATGCTATACCGCTCAGTATATTAGTTTTTTCCGTACATTTTACGCACTTAAATTCTAGTGTCCGGATAATTCTAAATTCTAGAATAATCATGACTCTTGATTTAAGCACTGAAAAAATTAGACCATTAACTTTTACAGAAGCCTTTAAAAAGCTTCGAACTACACGAAATGCTAGAAAAGACCCTCTCTCCTACTTCTATCAAAACACTCCGTTTATGTGAAGAATTGGCCATTGAGTTTGGTCAATATTCATACTCTGCGCCTCACTTACTGTGGGCAATTTGTGATGATGACCTCGGCTTAAAAGAAGTATTTGCAGACTTAAAGACTGATCGCTTAGCATTAAGAGAATGGGCATTAAGTAGGGTTAAGGAATTTCCGAAATCGGCCAGATATGTAGCCATTCCTAAAAGTGATGACACCGCTAAAGCTGTTTTACAAGAGACACAAAAGCTCTCTATTCGCTACGGCTATGATCAAGTGACCCCATTAGATATTTTGGAGGCCTGCTTCACTCCTGGTGTCGCTTTTAATGATGACCAACTTAGGCGTTTACCCTTAGCCTTATACGAGATTATAGATTGGAGAAATGATCATGGGAATCCGGCCGAATCAACTGGCCAAAACGGACAAAGCGACACCTCTAATGTACATTCTAATTTAACGCAAGGCTCAGATGTATTGAGTAAGTACTGCGAGAACATCAATTCCTTGGGTAAAGCTGGAAAAATTGATCCTGTATTAGGCAGAGATAAGGAACTTAAGCAGCTGGTAGAAATACTGGGGAAAAGAATATCGCCCAACGTAATGATAGTCGGTGAGCCAGGAGTCGGTAAAACTTCTGTTGTTGGAGGATTGGTTCTCAAGATATTAGAGCAAGAGGTTCCTGAAAAGTTAAAGACTGCTACCATCTACGACTTAGATGTTAGTGGGAAGTTGGTTGCTGGAGCTTTCAAAGGTGAAGTAGAAGAAAGATTAAAGTCGATTCTTGAAGCGATAAAGAAAACAGAAGGAAAATCCATCTTATTCATTGATGAAATTCATATTCTGTTGGATGAAAAAGGACCTGTTGGTTCTGGGGTAGTTAACCTGTTAAAGCCAGAATTGTCCAAAGGTGAAATCACATTAATTGGTGCTACGACTCAGAATGAGTACCAAAAATACATTGAGAAGGATTCTGCCTTTAGCAGAAGATTTTCGAAGCTCACCATAGAAGAGCCTGATGAAGCAACTACGAATCAAATGCTTCAGGGTTTGGTGGCGAAATATGAAGATTTCCATGGAATTAAGATAGATCGTTCTGCCCTTCCCAAGTCGGTATCTCTAGCTAAGAAATACATCAAGGATAAGCACTTACCAGCTTCAGCAATAGAGTTAATGGATTTCACCTTGGCTTGTGCTGTTCAAATGAACGCCACTTCAAAGCAAGTAATTGATAAAATTGAGGTGGAGCTCGGTGAGCAAAAGACTGATGAAGTTGAATCGATGCGAAATTTGCGCAATAATCTCAGTGAGATTTTAATAGGTAGGTTCGAAGAAGCAGATTCAATGCCGCAGAATATTGAAAAGACCATTTCAAAATTGAGGGAGTGGACGGCTCAAGAGAAGACTGAGGTAGATGAGACCGATATAGAGTCCATCACTTCTTATAAATCGGGGATTCCAATTGGAAAAATGCAATCCAATGAGCAAGAAAAGCTTCAAAACATAGAAAAGCTCATTCAAAAGCGAGTTGTTGGTCAAGATCATGTGGTGAAGATGGTATCAAGAGGATTGAAAACTTTTAGAGCCAACCTCAAAGAGCCCAACGAACCTGGAGCAATATTCTTTTTCACCGGACCGACAGGAACTGGTAAGACAGAATTGGCAAAAGCGATAGCTGAGTTACTCTTCGATGACGAGGATGCCATGATTCGTTTTGACATGTCTGAATTTCAAGAGTCGCATTCTGTGGCTACCTTATTGGGAGCACCTCCGGGATATGCCGGTTATGATGAAGGTGGAATTTTAGTCAATAACATTAGAAAGCATCCTTATTCCGTATTGCTCTTCGATGAAATCGAGAAAGCGCATCAAGACATCTATGGTATATTCCTGCAGATGTTAACTGATGGTAGACTTCAAGATAAAAAAGGGAAGATGGCTGATTTCTCGAATACCATCATCATCTTCACTTCCAACGCTGGAGCACATGAAATTGTAGATATGTTTGATCAAGGATTGGATCCTACTCCAGATCAACTTAAAACTATATTAAGAGAAACCCAGCATTTCAAGGATGAGTTTTTAGGACGGATAGATTCATCTATCTTGCCGTTCAAACCTATCTCTGAACCAGTGGCTCGTATGATTTTAGACATCCACTATAACAAGTTCGTGAAGCTTTTAAGAAAGCAGCATAATATTACTTTGACGATTTCTGATGAGGTAAAGGATCACTTAATAAAAATCGGTTTTTCTCCTATTTATGGAGCTAGGCCGTTGAAGAGTGCAATAAAAACCTTCCTCACCCCTCCTATGGCTGATAAAATTATCATGGGCGAGGTAAACAGAGGTGACAAGGTTCATCTTGATCTAAATGACAGTGATGATCTTGTTTGGAATATAACTTCAGAATCAAGTGTAGAATTAGCATAATGGAAATACTTAACCGAAACCAAAGAAGAAGTGCGTTGTGGAGGGTTACTGCGCTGTTGGGATTGTTTGTAGCAGCAGTGGTCGTGGTTTTGTTTTCCATGAATAGTGCTCAGGGAAAGCAAGGAAGTGGTGAGATCAATGAAAGCAGAGGAATGATTGACTCCTTACAAGTATCTATCTCGATACTAAAATTGGAGTACAGGAATGACACACTTCGACTTAAAGAGAGAATCGCAGAGCTCGAAGGAGACAATGAACTAGCGAGTGAACTTGAGGAACTCGAAGCGGAATTAAAAAAATGTGATGACAAACTCGAAAAGAGAGACGAAGAAATTTACGATCTTGACCGAGAAATCGCCAAATTAAAAATACAAGTAGGAAATTAATAACAACTAAAACATGGGAGAAGTTAGATACAATATGATAGGTCCGGTTGATGTACCTGAAGAAACAAATTCAGGATTAGTGCTACTACCGACCAATAACACCTTGATGGCATTACCTCTTAAAGGAGCTAATGGACCAAGAACACCGGAAGAAGTGCCTTCAGAATTTTTGAATTCAACCGAAGAGGTGATGGAGTATGCTCAACCCGAGGTTAAGGTGAAAATTAAAACTGGAAATGCAGATAATCCCGAAATAGATCAGGTGGTGAAATTTCAAGGAGGAGTTGAGTCTTTTTCTCCAAAAAACATCAAGAAGAATTCACCACTATTGAGAAAACTGGAAGCTGAATTTCGCGCGAGCGAAGCACTGGTTGATCGAATTGATAAAAATGCACAATTCAGAAAGGCAATAGATGATGAAAAAGCAAGAACAGCTATCATCGCTTCGTTGCAAGCAGTTATCAATGAACTCAATGAAAGTCTTCCAGCCAGAGAAGACTAAGTAATTAACTACAAATCAAGACAAGAAGATGGAATTTCCAGATGAAAATATAGAACAAGAAAGAGCGGCGTCAGAGCAGCGTGAGAAACAAGCCGAGACGGGTACTGCGCAGATTTCTGAGGCAGAACTGGCGAGTACTTTGGATCGATATGATGGGTTTGAAGAATTACTTGGGCCACTTGCTGATAACCTTGAAAAATTTAGTCCCGAGAAAAAAGCTAAGAAAAATAGATTTCTGCAGGATGAAGATTTAGTTGAAGAACGTGGTGCTTTAAGAGATAGACTAGAAGCTTACATCAGTTTCCTAAATAACCAAACTGTAAGCGATCATAAGAGTCTTAAAACTACTGCTCAGCAAAAGTTGGATCAGAACGAAGAATTAATCAACGAGAACGTTGGCGCTATTCTTCATGAAGCCAGAGACTTAGAGAGAACGTATAGAGAGCTCGAAACATTTTTCAGAAATGCAGCTCCCCAGAAGGCAAAAAATCTAAAGTTACTGAATGTAAATTCTGAAACATTATTAGACGCAGATGCCAATGGCGTTTATAATGCAATAGAAAAATTGATCCTTGATGAATCGAAGTCGGTAGATCAACGTAAAGCTTTTTCGATGTTGGTGATTCCAGAATTGTGGAAGAGTAAAAGACCAAAAGACATCATTGAGCGGTACACTAAGCTTTGTGGGGATGCCAGGATGAGTTTTTTAACTGATTTTGCAGATGCTGATAGTGTAGAAGATGCAATTGAAGAAAGAGAATCTAAGCGTTGGTTAGGTATTACAGGTGCAGAAAACCACCACAGTAAGCTAATTATGTTCGCTAACCATATCACACTGAGAGGTAAACATCAGGGAATGGACTCCGATGAAGATTTACGCGGATCAGTCGCTATGGCGGTTGCAGGTAAAATGTATGCAGAAAAGATTTCACAACCAATAATGGGCGAAATGCATGGTTCACTTTCCGGATCACAAGGCTTGGCCTATAGAACAGTACAAGATGAGGTATCTGATCTGTCTGAATTAGGGTTAAACTCTACTATGCATGCTTATGACAAAGATATGGTCTATGACTCATGCACAGCTTTTGATGGATCTGAGTATGCATTAAAGCGCTACCCTGTTGTTAGAACATTTGATTATGTAAACCGTGTACTTCGTCATTACTTAGGTAAAGTTACTGGACAAGTTTTGGATAGACCAAAAGCGAATCATGTTCGAGAAACAGTTCAAGATTTCTTGAATCAATTGGTGGAACAAAAACTGATCACAACCGGAAAAGTGACCCAGTTTGAATGGAACTCAAAAGTTCCAGATCGAATTGATGTTCAAATTGACATTCAGCCATTGTGGGCGGTAAGAACTTTTGTTTATGCGCTTAAAGCGAAAGATAGAAGTGCCGAGTCCGAATTGACTGAAGTAAAATAAAACAAGTTTAAACAATTATCTATTTATAAATCTAAAAATTAATTATTATGGCAGCAGCAGCACACACTGCAGTACTTGAATTAGAAGGAGCTAAGGCTCAAGTAATTGACCTTAACTACTCTTTCAGTAGAGCAACCGATCCAGAAAAAGGTCAACCAACAAAAGTAGTCAGAAATGGCATGATTGGAATTACAATTCGTTCTGATGAAAAAGAAATGAACGGTAAAATTGTTAATTGGATGGGTACCCAAGACCTTGCAAAAACCGGTTCAATTACTATTTTTAAAGATGCAGAGCAAACGAAAGAACTGAAAAAGATTGAGTTTGAAAATGCTTACGTTGTAGGCTATAGAGAAAGTTTCAACTCTCAGGGATTAAGCTCAAACACTACTGAATCATTTGAAATCACTGCCGAAAAAATTAAAGTAAGCGGAGCTGAATTTAAAATGAAATGGCCTGATAGTGAATAACAAAATCATCGAGGTTCCATTGCTATCAATGGAACCTCGATTTAATTTTTGAGAACATGGATACTAATATCGAACTAATTGTTCATCTTCCTTCAAATAGAAACATTGCAGGTGAAATGCAGGTCTTGGTTGACGGAAAAGCGAAGAAGCATTATCAAGTTGCTGGCAGAGGTTCTGCTGGAGATGGTCAGACTTGGGCAACTAAAGGAATAAGTGGAGATAAAACTAAACCAGGCGGGAACACTCCTACCGGAAAATATGCTGTCCCCGGCATTGAAAGCACCACTAAAAATGATCAAAAAGCTTATGGCCCAAATGGAAAAATCAGATTAGAGCCGCTTGCTGGAAATGCTTTGATTGCAAAGGATGTTTTCAGCAGAAATGGTTTACTGATACATGGAGGCGACGCCAGCAGTGAAGGTAGTTGGAAACAACTAGGGGGTTTGAGACCTACCCATGGCTGCCTGAGGCTAAGCAACGATAATATGAAGGAATTAATCAGTCTTATTTCTGAAACTGAACTAATAACTGGTAATGCTTCTAATATTTCTGTTATCGTAATAGACCCCTATGTAGAAAATTACAATGGATTGACTAGCACAGTGCCCGCTTGTTATCAATTACATAACTAGCAGATATCCTAATATTTATTACTCCTGTTGATAATAAGTTAAAGAAATGATTAGAACTTCCATATCTATTGACGGCAAAAGGCTCTCGGAAAACGACTTTTCAAGTCTTAGGCTTGATCAGAAAGTTTCAGGTCATCACAGCTTTGAGATTCACCTCAATCAGAAGATTGAAGTAAAAATACTCCTTGAAAAAACGAAATCATGGATTGGGAAATCTGTTACTATTGGATTTGACCACCACCTTGACGTTGATATAGAGGCCTTACCGGTGCAAGATGTCTTTACCGGAATAGTCACAAAAATTGAATTATCCAGACAAAATAGAGAAGGTAAACTGGTTGTTAAAGGTTATAGTCCAACTATAGCTATGGACGATGGTCCAAGTACCCTTTCTTTCTCGAATGCTCAACTTGAAGAAATCGTTTCAAGTGTCATGAAACCTTATGACAGGGTATTTCCTTCAGCGCCAAAAATTGAACCGAAAACATCTTCAGCAATTGATTATTCTGTACAGTACAAAGAGAGCAACTTTGATTATGTTAATCGTTTGGCGAACAGATATGGTGAATGGTTCTATTACGATGGACTCCACATGCAGTTTGGAAGAAGAAGTACAAAAGATAAAGTCATTGATTTAGACTTTGATGAAAATGGACTGATGTCTTTCGATATGAACGTAAGCGCACTCCCCACTAAAATCAAGCTTAACGCTTATGACTACACGACTAGCAAGTTCTTAACGGAAGAATCTCCAGACAGCTTTAAATCAGATGACATTTCGAATGAAGCTTTTAAGGCTAGCAAAATCAGCGTTTTTACAGAAACGCCTTCCCTGCACATTCAAACCCATATGTCTGAGTCTAACCTGAAAGAATTTGTAACAAGAAGAGAAGAAATTTCAGCAGACGAAACACTCATTGTGCGCGGAGAAAGTAAAAATCACAGGCTAAAACCTGCTGCAGAGATTAAAATAGAAGATACTTATTTGGGTGAAGAATACGGCAATTTTTACGTCACAGCAGTTAACCATTATATAAGTCAAGGGGGTAACTACACCAACTATTTTGAAGGAGTTCCAGTAAAAATGGACTTATCGCCTGTAGTTCTTCAAGTTGAACCTCCCTTTTGCGAAACTCAGCTTGCCACAGTGGTAGATACAGATGATCCTGATGCTTTGGGAAGAGTGAAAGTAGAGTTCTTTTGGCAAAAAGCTAAGTCATTGGTATCACCATGGATAAGAGTTGCAACACCTTATGTAGGCATAGATAAAGGGTTTTATGTAATCCCTGAAATAGAGGATCAAGTATTGGTGGCTTTTGAAAACAATAACCCCGATAAACCCTATGTGTTAACTGGTTTCTACAATAAAGACGCCAAGCCTGAGTGGTTTGATCCAGAAAACAGATTTAAAGGCTTTAAAAGTAAAGGGAAAAATGAGTGGAAGTTTGACGATAAAAACCAGAAGATTGAGATTAAAGCAGTAAATGAAATTTTAATGCATGCAGGCAATAAAATCACCTTGAAGACTAATGGAAAAGACAGTAGCGAAATCTTCCTTGATGTTGGGGATGGAACTATCAATCTTACGGCGAAGAAGGTGAATGTAGTGGCTGCAGATCTTATTGATTTATCAAGTGGCAATGAATTTAATGTTACTAGTGGTACAAACATGACTATGAGTATTGGACAGAATACGGTGCTTAACAGTGGGAAAAATTTAGACATTCAAAGTGGGCAGAACACTTCTATTACCGCAGGGAATAATCTGGAAACTGCCGCCATGAAAATCAAATCTAAAGCGAATGTAACTTCTGAAATAAGTGCAAAAAAAATAGATATAAAAGCGGATGTCTTAGTGTCTGTTAAAGGAAAAGCGATAAAACTGAACTAGGGATGAATTACACTATACCCATAGACCTTGGTGCTGTCACCAGAGGAAATGTTTTAAAACAAGAATCAGACCTTAGAAAATCAATTCATCAAAATATTAATTTGATATTAAGATCTTTCAGTTTAAGCTATCGATTTGATCCTTCCTTTGGTTCTTTGATGAATAAATTTCAAGCGGCCACTCCCCCACAACGTCTACCTGAACGCTTGTGGAGAGATGAAATGCGAGATGAAATCCAAAAGAATTTAAAAGACATGCTCACTCGTTACGAAACGAGATTAGAAGTGAAAGATGTCTTTGTTGACATGAAAAAGTCGAGCGGCAAGGACAAAGCCAAAATGAACGTGAGAGTGCAAATTTCTGGCAATCTATCTTTAGGTAGAAAAGAAAAATTCAATTATCCCGATTCCATGGTATCCGAAGAAGCTCAAGAGGTCTTCCCACTAATGATACCAGTGGGTAAAGGGGATTAAACTTAGTTAATAACACTCAGCATTATGGGCCCCTACGATCTAAATGATACTGTTAAAATCAAGCTGTTTTTAGATGATTATATGACAAGTGCGGAACCTAATCATGAGGAATTTCAGTATTATCACTTAAACCGTAATTATTTCAATTACTATACTTCTCTTCAAATGACCCTGAATCAGATAGGTCATTCTAATCAATACCAATCTGAAGGCCATGGAATTTGGACTGAGCTAGCAGGACATTTAAACTTTTTTCACATGCCACTTGGGCATGATGTTTTAAGCATTAGCGGTATTACCAAGCCTTGGAGCAGAAAATTTGTTCGAGATGATAACGATACAGGTATAGGCGGCGAATATGAATTGATTGTAAAAAATAAAGCTTTATTGAATCCTGATTCGGAAAAATACGGCAAATACCAAGCTACCTACAATTTCGGTAGAACGGCGAACACATCAAGGCATTATAAATTAGATGTAGAACCTCACAAATGGGTATTGGGCTCAACACAATACGTAACGCACAAGCACATAACCGGTGAGATTATTATTAATGATAATTAAAAGATAAACGATGGGACAACCAGCAGCAAGAGTAGGAGATATGCACACCTGCCCAATGGTAACACCGGGCACCCCGCCTGTGCCACATGTTGGCGGACCAATAATGCCCCCAGGGATGCCAACAGTCTTTATTGGTGGAGCTCCAGCGGCTACCTTAGGGAGTATGTGTACCTGTGTTGGTCCACCTGATAGCATAGTCAAAGGATCTTCCACAGTAATGATTGGAGGAAAACCAGCAGCTCGCATGGGTGATACCACTGCGCATGGTGGTGCAATTACAGTAGGATTTCCGCAAGTATTGATTGGAGGGTAGGTAATACAACTTCTTGGACTTAGAAAGATACTTTAAGAATTGTGGAGAGACTGTACCTAGTGCAAATTGAATTCGATAGCTATTATTCAGATAAGTCTTGAATATAGTTGATTTAAGAAATCTTGCTAGAAGGTAAATTATGCATTTTAGCGATGGTAAATTTACCCACAAACCGGAAAACGAAATATTGGGATAAAATTTCAAAATAGCTGGTATGAAGGACATAAAAAAATACAAACAAGAATTGGCTCAAATAGAATTCAAGATGAATTCTATTTCACTCAATGTTGACAAATACCTTGTAGATTTAGAGACTATCCCTCCAGCATATATTGAAAGTTTGAGAGCAGGTATTGAACAGGAATTATCTGAGGCCATGCAAGCTTTAACAAGTTTAGAACTGATACTGCAAGAGAGCAAAAGGAATAATAAATGGAATTATTTATTATCTCACGAAAAATCCAAAAAAAAAATATTTCTCAAGAATTCCAACCAACTCTATGAAATAAAGAATTCAATAACAAAACTTAAAAAATTGATAGATTTAATTCAAAAGAATGCGGGGAATCTCACATATCCAGATGTGCACACGCTTATTGCTGAACTTCTTGATCAAAATTTGACATCTCAAGGAAACTTAAAAAAAATGAATGAGATCATTAAATCCTACACTGTAAGATTACAAGAAGCTCCCACTCCGATATTTAGAAAAAATGACCCTAGGTCTAGTATTGAGATGCCTAGCGGACCATATAAGAAAGACATCTATGTAAATCCTGTGCAGCACATACTCTTTTCGTCAACAGTCTTGCTTGCAATTGCTGTTGCTTTAATTCAAAAACATCTAAACATCAAGAAAAGAGCTGACGACATTTGATAATCTTCTATAAGAAAAAATATTCCCATACTGCCCATGAAACCTACGCAACAAGATTTATACACTTCTATCCTCTACCGAGCAGCGGATATCTACGGAGTAGAAGTAGATGATGTTGAAAAAGATATTGGTCAGAATTTTGATCCTGTTGTTCGATTCATGGCGGGCGCTATGGCTTCAGAATTGGAAAAAGTTTATAATCACCTAGATAGAGCAGAAGGCCGACTTCAGGAGCGTTTGGCTCAAGTCCTGCTTCCTGAATACTATCACCTGCCCCAGGCCGCTCATGCTTTGGCAACAGCGCAACCTTTAAGCGACAATCTAATCATAGATCAAAATGTACTTTTTCAAACTGACATAGAGCGAAGCACCGAGCCACCAATTCATTTCACTCCCGTATTTCCTTCTTTGTTGTTGCCGGCAGAAATAAAAATAGTTGCAACAGATAATGAGATAATCAAGATCGCCAGCCGAGGACGAAGCCGGATTATGGAAAAATCTCTGCCCAAGGAAATTCAGAAAATCACTCTCGGATTTGAATCTGCTGATGCTATAGAAAACTGGCAAGGAGCCTCACTTTATTTTAACCTAATTGGAAGAAGTTCACTTGAGTCAGAACGCACCCTCTTCTATTCTGCACTTACAAATGCACAATATGTTCATGGAGGAAAACTTGTTCGGCATATTAAAGGACTCGGACACAATGAGTTAGAGCTAGAAGACTATTTGAATGGGAATGAACGTCTTGAGTCTAATCTCAGAGCACGTTACAATCACATGTTTGTGACTTTCACGGAATCAGCATTAGAAGAAGTGAAGCCTGAAGAAGCTAAGAGCTATCTCGGTAAATGGCTTGAGGAAGCATTAGTTGGCGATACTGATTTGGCTGCTAAACTTGATGACTGCTCTGCGCAGTTTGACAAACCACTATTTTGGTTAGAAATCTATCTTGCTCGACCAATAGAAGTTTCAGATATTTCAACCCGACTCCGCCTTTCATTCAATGTTTTCCCAGTAGTCAACAGAAAATTGAACGGGCATAGAGACGGTGAGCATCACTTTCTTAAAAACAATGCAATTAAATGGATTCCGCTGACTCCTGAGGATGATTTCTTGGCTCTCAAAAGTGTTTACGAAGAAAAATCGCCAGAACCAGTTCATTATGTTTTTAAAGCCTTTTCAGAATTCAGGCAAGAGAAGCGTCCCTCCTACACCATCAGACACGGAGGCATCGGAAGATGGGATGAATTCAATGCTTGGAAAAGGCTATCCTATCTCATTGAAGTCCTTCAAGAAAATTACAAGTACGAAGAATTGATTGACGCTGCGGCCTCTTCTCTTTCATTAGAAGAGGTTCACCAATTTCTAGG
>Ga0222689_1000380_pt1 | contig 12746 bp, 5 predicted proteins | sample AntAcemetage1231_FD_179838 | JGI IMG/M metagenome (GOLD analysis project Ga0222689, IMG submission 179838) | Saline water microbial communities from Ace Lake, Antarctica - #1231 | ecosystem: Environmental > Aquatic > Non-marine Saline and Alkaline > Saline | place: Antarctica: Ace Lake...
GGGTCGGGAAATCCTGGTTCCATCGGAACCTGGAAAATTTCGCAGCTATCTTGAAAAGCGAATTAGCTACTTTTCAACTCAACCAATGCCATACTTTCCTTTTTTTGCTGGCGCACAAAAAGCATTTTTGCCGCAAATACGAGTACAAAAAGAATCCCCGCCGCCACTGCCATGGCTCCTGAAATGGACGCATTCCACCAAGTGGCTAAATAGAATCCCATCACGGCAGATAGAATTCCGAACAGAACGGTATAGGCCATCATGGTTTCCACTTGCTTGCTGATGAGGTAGGCCGTTGCAGGTGGAACAACGAGAAATGCGACTACGAGGATTGCTCCCACCGCATTGAAACTGAGCACGACCGTAAACGAAACCGCTCCCATTAAAACATAGTGCCACGTATCGGTTTTAATACCGAGACCCGAAGAAAAAGAAGGATCGAAGCTGGTTATCAAAAAGCCTCTGTGGCCAACCCTGAGCATAATCAGAATGGCTACCAAATTGATGGCTTGAAGCCAAACCGGTGCAGGTCCCAAATCCATAGAAAAGAGGTACAAGGTGTCGAATGGAACATAGGCAATGTCGCCGTAAAGAACACATTCCTGATCGAGATCGACATTTCCCGAAAAGGCAGAAACCAAAATAACACCGATAGCAAACAGCCAAGTGAAAGTGATCCCGATGGACGCATCAGATTGGATTCGCGCCTTTTTGTAGAAGAGTTCGATCATAAAAGTGGTGAGCAAGCCAAACATGGCGGCACCGAGCAAAGTGAAAAAAGAGCTTCTAGACTGAGCGACGAGATAGGCAATAACTATTCCTGGCAAGACTGCATGAGAGATGGCGTCTCCCACCATGGCCATCTTTCGCAAGATGAGATACACGCCAAGTAAGCCGCAGCTAACCGCAACCAAACTACCTTCTAGTATGATCAAAAAGTCATTCATCGCTTCATGTCTTTTATCCCCGGAATCTCGGAGCTGTGTGGATCCAATTCGGGGTAATCCAAATCCTTCAAGAGCATGTGCTCGAGCTCTGGAGTTATAATGTGCTCAATCGCCTCGGCATCGTGGTGCACGTGATCTGGGGCAATGTTCATGCGCTCGTTGAGGTACAGCTCCCAAAGACGGTGAAGACGAACCACCCGAGTCGCTTCGCTTCGACCATGATCAGTGAGTCCGTATCGGTTCTCTTCTCTGAACAACAACCCTTTTCCTGTCAATTTATTCAAAAGCAACTCCAACTCTCTTCCTCGAAATCTTCTCGACCGCAAGAGTTGAGGTCGGGAAAAAAACTGCTCCTCGTTCTTCTCTTCTAGAGAGTAAAACAACTTGAGCAAATTCTCTCTTCGCACTTTCTGCTGGTGCGCTTTTCGCTTTATGGATCGCTGCAACATTCCTTTGCCTGGAGCAAAGATGAAAGCCATAATGGCAATGATACTCATGACCATCACAATCCAAGGGCCCGTAGGCATTCCCTCTGCTAGCGACGAAATGTAGACGCCCATCATAGAACTGACGATACCAATAATCATGGCCAGAATAATCATGTGGCTCAGCCTTCCGGTAAAAAATCGAGCCGCTGCTGCCGGGGTAATAATAAGCGCTGCCATCAGCACTACTCCAACCGCCTGTATTCCCGAAGCCACCGCCAATACAGTAAGAGAAGACAGAATAAATTGAATACCCTTAACGGGCAGTCCGATGGCTTTGGCAAAATCGGGATCGAAAGAATACAATTTCAGGTATCGGTAAGTCAGCACGATGAGCAAGATCAGCGCTGTATCGACCACAACAAAAAGCGTGATGTCGGCTGGCAGCATGGCCGCAGCCTTCCCAAAAAGAAATGCTTCTAACCCCGACTGATTTCCATAATTTGATTGCTGCACGTGGGTGAGCAGAACGATACCGACAGCGAAGAAAACCGTAAGCACAATGGCAATGGCCGTATCGGATTTGATTTTGGAATACTTTGAGATAAAATCAATGCTCAGCAACCCGAGCCAGCCAGCTACGAAGGCACCAGGGAAAAGAATCCAAATATCTTTCTGTCCAGTGACCATGAAAGCGAGCACCACTCCTGGCAAAAGTGCATGAGCCACGGCATCTCCCACGAGGGCTTGCTTCCGCAAAAAGGAAAAAACTCCTACTGCGGATGCTCCTGCACCAATCAAGGCGCAGCCAATCATCACCCATGTGAAATTACCTCCCATAGGTCTACTCCTTCATGTCTTTTTCGCGAATCGGATACTCTTTCGACTTGATCAAGTCGGCGATACGGCTCAGTACGTTCAGCTTTCCGCCGTAAGCGGTTCTGAGATTCTCTTCGGTGAGCACTTCTTCTTTGGGGCCAGCGGCCACCAAACGGGTATTCAAAAGAATGACCCAATCGAAAAATTCGAGTGCTGTATGCAAATCGTGGTGAACCATGATTACTGTTTTTCCCGCGGTCCTCATTTCTCCCAAAATCTTGAGAATTGATTCTTCACTCGCTGCGTCAATTCCAACAAGTGGTTCGTCCATGAGGTAAACATCGGCTTGCTGCGCCAATGAGCGAGCAATAAAAACGCGCTGTTGCTGTCCACCTGAAAGTTCAGAAATCTGTCGGTTTCGGTAATCGTACATCCCCACCCTGTTGAGAGAGTCTGCTGCAATTTCTTTGTCAGACTTAGACAAACGTCCAAAGAGTCTGCCTTTTCGGTATCGACCCATCAAGGTGATATCCATCACGGTGGCGGGGAAATCCCAATCGACTGATTGCCGTTGTGGCACATAGCCCATTCGTTCACGAACCATATCGGGATTCTTTTCGAAGACTTTCACGTAACCGCTGTCTGTCTCTAAAATTCCCATGGCTGCTTTGAGCAAGGTAGTTTTCCCCGAGCCGTTCGGGCCGATTATCCCCACCAACTTTCCCTCGGGTATTTCGAAATCAATGTCCCAAAGAACGGGCTGCTTGTCATAGCTAACCGTAAGGTTATGTGCTTCGAAGGCTATCATTTTAATGCTATTGTGATTGTTTCAACGTTGTGGCGCACCATTCCAATATATGTTTCAGCTCCACTTCCCTCGGGGCCAGGTGCGTCTGAATAAAGTGTCCCGCCAAGTTTTACTTCTCCGTCTTTTTGACGAACGCCTGAAATTACGGCCTCCATAGATCTGGATGAAATGCTCGATTCCACGAAGACTGCTCCGATCTCTTGGGCAGCAATAAGATCGACCATCATCTCAACATCTTTCAGCCCGTATTCTGCTGTTGTCGAGATTCCCTGTAGGCCGATCACCCGAATTCCGTAGGCCCTCCCAAAATACGAGAAGGCATCATGGGCGGTAAGCAAAACCTTGTTTTGAAGTGGAATTTGGTCAATTTCAGATAGGGCCCAGCCGTGGAGTTCTTCCAAGGTCGAGAGATAGTCCTCGCTTTTGACTGAATCCAAGACTCCTAATTCATTCAACTCGCTTGAGGACTCCTCTAAAACATTCTTCCAAAGACGGACGTCAAACCAGATATGAGGATCGGGATAATCAACAGTGCCATCTGGCAAAATAAGTTCTTCATCTGATAAAACTGCTCCCAAGAAAATGACTGGCTTGTTCATAGACATCTTTTCCAAGATATCCTGGATTCTACCTTCTAAATGAAGACCGTTTGCGACAATCAAATCGGCCTCGGCCAAGTAATCGAGACTCTGCTTGGTGGGCTTGAAAAGATGTGGATCAGTACCAGGGCCCATGAGAGAAACCACAGAAACGCTCGTGTCGAGCATAGCTTCCATGGCATCGCCAATCATCGACGTAGTAGTGACAACTAAAAACCGGTCTTGAGCTTTGTCTTCTTGGCCGCAGCCAACTATGAAAAATAAAATCAGTGCAAAAAAAATGTGTCTTCTCATAAAGGCACAAAGATCACCATTTTTAGATTAGTCTAATAATATTGATTGAGTAGTCTAATAAATTGCTCTAGACGTTCTTCGTCCTGGACGGTAGATCACTGAAAACTCAAGTGCACCCCTGTTTTGCGAGTAATCGCTCAATTCTGAAGTGTTGATATCGTAAGAGATTCTAAAGATATTTGAGTTGTGTCTGATACCCGCATGAATGATCACGGCATCAGAAGTTCGGTATCCCAGTCCCCCAATGGCCTGATAAGCCGTTCCCTCGATCTCGTAATAACCTATTGCAGTAGCCAAAAACTGATTGGCTTCTCGCTGTCTCATGTAGATTACGGAAGGATCGATTAAGAAACTTCGGTTGACCTCAATCCGTGCACCGACATTTGCCATCCATCGCATCGGAAGTCTCGACTCTTGCTCGCCAATGAATGATTCATTTGGCATGGTTAAGTGAAACACTGCGAGATCGGCGAAAGGATTAATCTTCTTCGTGCGGTCAGTCGATTTGTACGAAAAACCCACGTTCGCATCAATCATAAACCTCGAGGTTCTATCAAAACTCTCTCTACTAGGAAGTTCTCTATCGAAGATGAACCCATCAAACTGCGCGTCGAAAATCAACCCATTCGTATTTATTCTCTTGTAAAGAATTCCGATTTGTATTCCCGTTGAGAGGATGTACTTGGTTTGATTCGGATCTGTGATCTGATAAGCTCCCGAAGCCATGAAACTAGTGGTATTGATCACATTGGCGGCATCCGTATTTACAAAAGCACCTCCGAAACCGAATCGATCACCAGCACCCATGTCGAAGGATACGCCGAACGTATTGATACTCGTTGCCAATGAACTCCACTGACTTCTGTACAGCGCGGCAACTCTCATATCCGTGAATTTCAACATGCCTGTATTGGCAGGATTGAAAAGTATAGGGGCAGCCTGGTACTGTGACAATTGTGCGTCTTGAGCTTGGTTCTTCTGCGCAAACAGAAAAGCCAAGGCTGCAAGAGTTATAATTAGTTGCTTTTTCATGGGGAATGTTTTAGTTCTCATGACTTATCGGAATAAATTGATTCGTCCAGAGTAATCGAATGTTTCGCCATCGAGATTGGTGGCTTTAATGGTGTACACATAGACTCCTACTGGCACGTCACTACCGTTTTCGGTGCCGTCCCAACCTACTTCCTGATTTATAGTTTGGAATACCTCTCGTCCCCAATTGTCGTAGACTTTGAAGTCGAGTTTAAAGAATGGTCCTCCGCGCACGTAGTAAACGTCGTTGGTGTTGTCTCCATTCGGCGAGAAGCTATTTGGCAATCGCGGTGGAAGAACCGTTTGTCCTTCTACAATTAGCGACAGCGACACAGAGTCAACACATCCAGTGAAACCGGCAACGATAAGGGTCACGAGGTAATCTCCCTCATCGGGATAGTTGTACGTCGGATTTTGTACTTGCGTGATCCCTAAACCATCGCCAAAATTCCAATTCCATTGTTCTGCTCCAATTGACTGATCGTCGAATATGAAGTCAAAATTAACAGGCGCTCTAAACTGGTTTACTGTAAAGGCTGCCTGCGGCCCTTGAGCCACATTGATCAATTGAGTTGTGGTATCTGTGCAGCCTAAGCTACTTTCTACAACGAGCTGCACACTTTGACTTCCCGCCTGATTGAAGACGAACGTTGGGTTTTGCTGGTTATCGATAATCCCATTACCAAAGTCCCAGACATATCCATCAATCTCACCTTCAAATACTACGGTAGCATCAGTGAATTGGACAGGAGAACCCACACATGCATTCGAATGAGTGTAGGCCGCGGCAAGCGGAGCATTGATGTTCACCAACATTGTATCTGCCGCTTCAGCACACCCTTCAAGGCCCGTTGCTGTAAGAATAATCTGCACCTGCTCAGCGATTGCATCCGCATTTCCGAATATATATTCAGGAGCAAAATCATCACCTGTGTTCAGGAACATTCCATCCCCTTCGGTAGACCATTCTATTGTCACAAAATTCTCAGCACTTCCCGACATTGCGAGTAATCCTGATGACTCACAAACAAATTGATCGGGTCCTGCAGAAGCTATCGGAGCTGGGTTAATGGTGAATCGCACTGTATCCGTTGTGGCTTCGCAAGGACCATTGTTGGTCGAAGTGATGACCAATTCTGCAAATCCTACGAGAATGTCATTCCCTCCAAACACATATGTTGCATCCAGACTCGTGTTGTCAGGATCAAACGTTCCGAAAGAAGAAGTAGACCAGATGGCTTCTCCAGTAGATGAAGAACCAGCTAGTAGAACGCTTCCGTCGGCTGAACAACCGATTTGATCTGCCCCTGCTCCTACCGTTGGTGGTTGGGCGAAGGTCACTTCAAAATCTTCTGAATTCGATCCGCAGACACCGTCAGATGTAGCGGTAAGACTGATTGTCGTCACACCCGCAGCCAATTCCGCCACCGATGGAGTATAGGTCACTTCTTCACTCACATTATCAGGCGAGAATGTTCCAGCGCCTGTTGAAGTCCAGATAAAGGAATCTTCGTCAGATACATTTCCATTCAATTCCACCGCAGGATCAGAAGTACAAACAGCTACTTCCGCAATGATCTCAACTCCAGGAACTCTGTCTATGCTCACCACAAGTGAATCGGTAAAGGCAGGACAGCTTCCGTTTCCTTGTGCAGTTAAGTAAAGTGTTACGGTTCCTGCATCCAAATCAGCTTGAGCCACCTGGTATTCTGGGTTGAGGACATCACTCTGTGGAGTGAATGTTCCGCCACCAGAAGTTGTCCAGTTGAAGTTTGATGATCCCGAAACTGTTCCTGTTACTTGAAGGGCGGCTTGATTTTCGCAAATTTCCACGTCAATTCCAGCATTAGCAGTTACAGCACCAGAAAAGCTAACCTCCACTTGATCGTTGCCTGCAGCACAAAATCCATTTCCATAAGTAGTCAGAGTCAGAGTGGCTCCGCCAATAATACTATCAGCCTGTGAAGGCATATAGATGGCAGTGAGAACACTGTCATTTGGCATGAAGACACCTGAACCTGTTGTTTCCCATACTCCACCTGAAGCACCTGTTACAAAACCCAGAAGTTGAACTCCTTCAATGGGTCCACAGATTACCGCATCGGCCCCGGCATTGGCTTCAGGAAGAGGTTGGAATGTTACTATAATGTTAGCTGCGCCTTCATTGCAAAGTACACTGTTGGTAGATGTCAATGTGATTTCTACAGAACCCGCATCCAAGTCAGCTTGACTGGGCTCATAGAAGGCATTGAGAGAGGTGTTGGTTGGGAAAAATCCTCCCGTTCCAGTGGTAGTCCAGATACCTGTATTGCTATCACCGTTCACAACTCCGTTGAGGTTCACCAAATCTTGTGTTTCACAAACTTCAGTGTCTTCTCCAGCATAAACGAATGCTCCATCTCCAAAGGTCAATTCAAAACTATCGCTAGCCTCTGAGCAAATACCGTTGTTGGTAGAAGTCAAGGTTAATGTAACCGCTTCCCCGTCGATGTCATTTTGTGTGAAGTTGTACGTCGCATTCAAGCTAGTGGCAGATGGAGAGAATGTCCCGTCACCTGTACTCGTCCAAATACCCGTAGTCGTTCCATCGCTCACTTGACCGAAGAGTTGTGTGCTTCCTGCTTCAGAACACACTACCTGATCGGGACCCGCTTCTACAGCTACACCTGTATTGATGTCGAGGAATAATGAATCCGAATCGGCAAAACAATTTCCGTTGCCCGTAGTCGTCAAGACCAAAAACACTCCTCCATTGTCGATATCAGCCTGACTCGCCACATAGAACGTGCTCAGGTTATTCGCATTTTGGAATGATCCAGAACCCGATGTTGTCCACTGTCCTCCCGATGCACTGGCCACATTTCCAGAAATCTGGAAAGGGATAACCACTCCACAAACCGCTTGGTCTTCTCCCGCATCAGCTGCAGGCCCTGGAATAAATGAGAGGTTCAAGAAGTCTGAAGCTTGATTACAACTGTTGGTAACCGTGGCCGTCAAATTCACTGATCCGTTCAAGAGATCTCCTGCGCTCGGCACATAAGTAGCAGACAAAGAAGTGTTGTTTGGTACAAATGAACCCGTACCTGTGCTACTCCAAAGGATTTGATCTCCTCCGTTAATTGTCGCACTCACTTCAGCATCTGGACTGTTGTCGCAAGACACTATGTCGTCGCCAACATTTACAGATCCTTGTGGAAATATTTCTAAAGTCAAGGTATCCGTCACCACTATACAGTCTCCAATATTGGTCGAAGTCAAGATCAATTCGATAATCTGATCGTCCACATCGGCAGATGAGAATACATAAGTCGCATTCAAATTATCTGCGTTTGGAGAGAATGAGCCAGATCCTGAAGTCGTCCATGTTCCCGTGCTACTCGCACCTGAAACAAGACCAGTCAAATCAACCGATACTTCCGAAGAACATACCGTGATGTCTGCTCCCGCATTTACTTCTGGTGCTGGTGTGAAAGTCACCAATACATTATCAGCAGCTTGATTACACGAGTTTACCTCAAAAGTGAAAGTCACAGAACCATTCGCCAAATCATCATCACTTGGGATGTAGTTCACATCCGTTCCTTCATTGTTTGGAAGGAATACTCCTGCTCCTGAAGAAATCCATGCACCTTCGGTAGCAGCGCCACCAATCGACCCACTCAAGGATATGTTTGCATTGTTTCCACAAATAAACTGATCTGGCCCTGCATCGGCTGTTCCAGCTGGTGAGATGAAGACCGTGAAGTCGTCACTTACCGCAATACAGTTTCCATTATTCGCTGAAGTCAGCGTCAAAGTGATTTCTCCAATTAGAGAATCCTGCGAAGACGCCAAGTACGATCCATTCAAGGCTGAAGCGTTCGGAACAAATATTCCCGTTCCGCTAGTCGTCCAAGTTCCTGTAGTCGACCCGCCTGTAACTTGTCCATTCAATAGTACGGCCAGGTCATCAACACAAGCGAAGAAATCATCTCCTGCCTCTACAACTGGTGAAGGTGTGAAGTTGAACGTCACTTGATCTGAAACTGGCAGACAATTTCCGTTTCCGAAAGTCGTATAAGTCAAAGTAACCGTTCCGTTGGCCAACTCAGAAGCAGAAGGTGTGTAAACCGCGTTTGGCATGCTGTTATCAGGACTGTACGACCCGGCACCACCACTCCAGTTTGCACCTTCAGATACAGTGAATGAACCAGCGAGCTGAACGTCAGGGTTGTTTTCACAAAGTGTTTGGTCTACTCCTGCATCGATTACAGGCGCAGGGGTGAAGGATATGGTGATTTGGTCAGAAACCGCATCACAACTTCCATTCCCAAGGCTTGTCAAAGTAAGCGTTACGCTACCTGCAGCAATTTCCGCAGCAGTAGGCTGGTAGCTGGCTGTAAGAGAGTTGTTGCTCGGCGTAAAGTTCCCGAGGCCACCGCTCCACTGACCACCTCCAGCAAACTGCACTGATCCGCTCAGCTGAGCTGTATTGTTGTTTGCACATACTTCAAGATTGGCTCCTGCATCAACAACTGGCGCAGGTGTGATTGTGATCGACATCTGATCGGAAATTTGAGGACATGCCCCAGTTCCTACCGATTCAATAGTAAGTGACACAAATCCGTTAGTGATTTCTGCTGCAGACGGCGTGTAAATCGCATTGGCAGTTTCGTCATTCGGATTAAAGAAACCTGTACCTCCTGCCCACTGAACACCTGAAGCGTTTGTGAAAGCTCCTTCCAGTTGAACCGTAGGATTGTTGGCACAAGAAATCAAGTTAGATCCTGCAGTAATCGCAGGTTCTGGGTCGAAGAAGATTGTTACCTCATCGGACTCAGGAACACAGTTTGCGTTTGCAGTAGTTGTCAATGTGAGCGTTACACTGCCACCCACAATTTCTTGTGATGTAGGTGTATAAGTTGCGCTCATGTTGGTTGCATTCGGTGAGAACGCTCCGTTTCCACCTGACCAAATAGCGCCTCCTGCTACAGTGAATGCTCCGTTAAGTGATGCATTTGGTGTAGCCGCGCAAAGTGTGATGTCTTCTCCTGCATCTACAGTTGGAGCTGGTGTAAAGTTTATCACAAAGGCATCCGACTCGGCAAGACAGTTTCCATTTCCTATAGAAGTAAGGGTAAGCGTGATGCTTCCCGCTGCGACTTCTGCCGGAGACGGCGTGTAGACAGCGTCTAGAGTCGCGTTGTCAGGATTATATGAACCAAGTCCACCAGTCCATTGACCACCTGTGGCGTTCAGAACACTTCCGTTCAATTGAACATCGGCGTTGTTTGAACAAATATCGAGATCAGCACCAGCAGCAACTACTGGCTCAGGATCAATCGTGATCGTCATCTGATCAGATTCTGGAAGACAGTCTGCGTTTCCAGTGGTCGTCAATGTCAGTGTTACCAAACCATTTGCAATTTCACTTGCTGAAGGCACGTAAATAACATTGAGGGTATTGGCATCAGGAATAAAAGTTCCCGAACCACCGCTCCAAGTTCCACCTGTTGCGACAGAAACAAATCCGTTGAGGTTTACATCTGCATCATTGGCACATACCGTTTGGTCTATCCCTGCATTGGCAATAGGCGCTGGAGTAAATGAGATTTCTACTTCGTCGGTTACCGGCAAGCAATCTGCGTTACCAGTAGTTGTTAAAGTAAGCGTCACCGAGCCATCAGCTAATTCTTGAGCTGTTGGAGTGTACTCTGCATCTAGTGCATTCGCATTCGGGCTAAAAGACCCTGCTCCAGCTGACCAAGTACCGCCTGTTGCTTCGGTTACGACTCCTGCCAATTGAGCAGTTGCATTGTTTGAACACAATTCAATATCTGTTCCAGCATCAGCTGTAGGTGATGGCCCAAAAGTGTAAGTCACAACATCGGTCACTGGCACACAAGTTCCATTTCCAGTTGAAGTCAATGTGAGGGTAAGACTACCTGCGTTGATTTCACTCTGGCTTGGAGTATAAGTCGCGTTCAGATCGTTTGCACCAGGGTTAAAAGTTCCACTTCCTCCTGACCATGTTGCGCCAGTTGCGATTGCTACAGATCCGTTCAATGTGATTTCAGGATTGTTAGAGCAAAACTCCGTTCCAATTCCCGCATCCACTGAAGGCTCAGGTGTAAGGGCAATAATCATTTGATCCGTTACCGCATTGCAGTCATCGTTTCCAGTGGTAGTCAAAGTCAGTGTTACTGAACCCGCATCAATCTCTCCTAGACTTGGAAAATAAATCGCTCCCAAAGTGTTGGCATCAGGCGTAAACGTTCCATTTCCACCTGACCATGTTCCGCCTGTGGCGATCGTTACCGATCCGTTCAGCGTCACATCAGCTGCATTCGCACAGACTGTGCGATCCAGACCAGCATTTGCTGTTGGGGCTGGTGAAAAGGATACCCCTACCTCATCGGTTACTGCAGTGCAGTCTCCGTTTCCAGTAGTTGTAAGAGTTAACGTCACACTACCTGCTGCAATCTCAAGTGGAGTTGGTGTGTAAAAAGCGTTAAGAGTCGTTTCGCTAGGACTGAAGTTTCCGTTTCCACCGCTCCAGATTCCTCCAGTAGCAATGGTAACTGCTCCAACCAATTGAACCTCGGCATTATTGGCGCAAGCCACTATGTTTATCCCTGCATCAGATGTTGGTGAAGGCCCGAAAGTATAGGTCACATTGTCGGTCACAGCTATACATGTTCCGTTTCCTGTAGAAGTCAATGTAAGTGCTAGAATTCCAGCATTGACCTCACTCTGACTCGGAGTATAAGTTGCGTTCAAATCATTGGCATTCGGACTAAAAGTTCCGCTACCACCACTCCAGGTTCCACCTGTTGCAGTGCTTACTGATCCACTCAAAGAGATCTCAGAGTTATTCGAGCAAACCTCGATTCCCACTCCTGCATCCACTGTAGGTTGAGGGGTAATGGTAATCGTCATCTGATCGGTTACTTCAACACAGTCTCCGTTTCCAGTAGTTGTCAAATTAAGCGTTACCGTTCCTGCTGCAATTTCACCTGCACTTGGAGAGTAGATCGCTCCGACTGCATTGGCATCAGGAATAAATATTCCGTTTCCACCTGACCACGTTCCGCCAGTTGCTACCGTCACAGATCCGTTTAATGTTACGTCTATTTGATTCGCGCAAACCGTTACATCAAGGCCAGCATTTGCAGTTGGAGATGGAGTAAATGAGATGGCTACTTGATCAATTTCAGGAAGACAATCTCCGTTTCCAGTAGTGGTCAAAGTAAGTGTTATGCTTCCTGAAAAAATCTCAGCAGCAGTAGGTATGTATTCAGCGTTCAATGCATTTGCATTTGGACTGTAAGTTCCAGCTCCGCCTGACCACGTTCCGCCAGTTGCGATCGTTACGGCACCTGCCAAATCAGCAGCAGCATTGTTTGAACACAAAACAATATCTGTTCCAGCATCGGCTGTTGGTGAAGGGCCGAAGGTGTAAGTCACATCGTCAGTTACAGCGACACAGTTTCCATTTCCTGTTGAAGTCAATGTAAGTGTGAGCGTTCCTGCATTGATTTCACTCTGGCTTGGAGTGTATGTTGCGCTGAGGCTGTTTGCATTCGGTGTGAATGTTCCGCTACCTCCACTCCAGGTTCCGCCGGTTGCGGTGCTTACTGATCCATTCAAAGAAATTTCAGGATTGTTTGAGCAAAGCTCGGTTTCTACTCCTGCGTTAACCACTGGAGAAGGCGCAATCGTGATGACCATTTGGTCGGCTACTGAAATACAGTCTCCGTTTCCTGTTGAAGTCAACGTAAGGGTGACTGTTCCTGCAGCGATTTCGCCTGCACTTGGCGTATAAATCGCGGCTAAAGCACTT
>Ga0222689_1000382_pt1 | contig 12705 bp, 9 predicted proteins | sample AntAcemetage1231_FD_179838 | JGI IMG/M metagenome (GOLD analysis project Ga0222689, IMG submission 179838) | Saline water microbial communities from Ace Lake, Antarctica - #1231 | ecosystem: Environmental > Aquatic > Non-marine Saline and Alkaline > Saline | place: Antarctica: Ace Lake...
ACTTAGAAGCCCTACTCCAACACCAAGAGCAAGCTTAGTAGAACCTGAAATTTTGATGTGGTATGCGTAAGAAAGTTTTAATGATGTCGTTGACTGCGGGCCAATTTCATCTAAATAGACCGTTGCCCCGATTCCACTTTTAATAGAATTAATAGGTCCCGATATATTGAGTAATCCTGTAGAGGGCTGTCCTGAAAGACCAGACCACTGCTGTCTACCAATGAGGGTAGCACAGATAGCATCTTTACTACCCGCAAAAGCTGGATTGACAGAAAGCCTGTCATACATAAATTGTGAGAATTGAGGGTCTTGTTGACCCCAAACCAAGGTGCTGCCAATTAGTAAGGAAGCTATTGAGAGGCTAAGTTTTTTCATTCAGGTTCAATTGGTTTTCTAACGAAAACAACCCCTTCTGGAGGGGTCATCTACCGCTAAGAACGTGGCTAAAATAAGTAAATATGCTTACTGACAAAAATTTTTAACGTCACCCTTGCTTGTTATCTTAGGACAAAGAGGAATCCTAAAATTAATTTTTCACCCAAGTTTTCGATAAGTTTTCCACCAAAGGTCAGGCATGTCTCCTTGGCTTGCCCTTTGGTAGTCATCATAACCACAAGGCATAAGGTGGTGTCTATCAGAAAACTTAGAGCCTGTCACGGCGTATGGAATTTTCATCCACCACCTATCTGTCCTCTTACTTTTGAAAAAAACAAGGTCCTCTTTGTATTCTGGCAATTGCACTTTGTATTCCACAAAATTCTGCTTCTTAACTAAAGGAAATTCCTTGACTCGTCCGAGTAATCCTTCTAAAAAATACCATATCATCTGTGCAATAAGGGTGGCCTGCTGTCCATCTGAATCTCGATCTACATTGTAATTGAAAACACCGAATGTAGAAACCTTGTCACTCATGCCAGAGTACCTCGCTATTCTACAAATTGATTCTCCATCAAAACCGTTTGGCTCAAAAGTTCCTGGCGCAGATTCATTCTTGACACTCATCATATCAATGGAAATCATATCAGAATTGCGAATAAGAGGCTCAGTGATTGTTGGATCAGATTTAATCTCACCAATTCTAATGGATTCGAAATACATCTTCTCCATTAACTGCATCACTTCAGGGTCAGCATAATAAGTATGATAGCCCAGAATGGTGAGGTTAAAAAGATAAGATGGGTCATGAAGGACTATCTTACTGAGGTAATTCTGAATCGACAGTTGGTCGCGGAATTCTCCTAGGTCAATCCTGTTATCCACAATGGTGTGGTTCACGGGAACCTCTAACGCCTCATATCCTTGATGGATTGCAAAGGTGAGCTCCTGAGTACCGCCTAAAACAATGACAGGAATGTGGCGCGTGGTCAAATTTGCAATAACTTGTTTTAACGCAGCATCAGTATCTTCAGGAGTTTCGCCTTGCTCGATATTTCCCAAATCTGCTCCCGCCATAGTTTCAGCAGGAGAAAAAAGTTCATAAAGCTTTAGGCGCACTGCATCTGGCGCCCCCGATTGATTCTCAAAATGAGACCTTCGAGACTCTTTTACTCCAACAATCGCAAACTTCACTCCTTCTAAATCGGGAAATGAGGAAGGACCATGAATTTTGAGGGTGTTGCCAACCTTGGTTCCCTCTTTGGCAGAATAGCCTGAAATAGAATCTTCTAGAGGAGTGAAGAAATAAGAGATATCATCGACCCAGGACATATATAATAATGTTTACTTCGCTTTCTTCTTAGCCTTTGGAGCTGCCTTCTTTGCTTTCGGGGCAGCCTTCTTTGCTTTTGCCTTTGGAGCTGCCTTTTTTGCTTTGGTTGCTCCACCACGTCCTTTCTTCTCGGGGGCTTCTTCAATAAGCTTTTGACAAGCGGCAAAAGTTAGGCTTTCAGGCTCTACATCTTTTGGAATCTTAATGTTTTGTTTCCCTGCTTTCAAGTATGGGCCCCAGCGTCCTTTTAGGATTTGAACAGTCTCATCTTCCTCGTAGGTTTTGATAATTCTCTCGAGATCTGCCTTCCTTTTCGCCTCTATTAACTCAACAGCACGGACAATTTCAATGCTTAAAGGATCATCTCCATCATCTTCCTTTATTGAAACGAAAATCCCTTTATGCCTCAAGTATGGACCAAAACGTCCAATGGCAGCGGTTACCTTCTCTTCCTCAAATTCCCCGACTTCTCTGGGAAGTTTGAAGAGTTCTAGCGCATCTTCCAGGTTGATGGTAGTCATGCTTTGCTCATGACGCAATGACGCAAAGCGAGGCTTTTCTTCGTCCTCAGCATCTCCGATCTGAACCATCGGTCCATAACGTCCGATTTTAGCATAAACCGGTTTACCTGATTTCGGATCTTTCCCTAGATCTCTTCCCGTAGGACGATCGCCATGCTCAAGAGTTTCTTCAACATTTGCATGAAATGGCTTGTAGAAAGACTTGATCATGTCTGTCCATTCCAGCATTCCCTCCGCTATATCGTCAAATTGTTTCTCGACGGTAGCTGTAAAATCGTAGCTCAATATTTTCTCAAAGTGCTCTACCAAGAAATCGTTTACAACGATCCCTATATCGGTCGGAAATAGCTTTTGCTTTTCAGCTCCAGTTATCTCAGTCTTCGTTTTCTCATCAACTGCAGTCCCTTCGAGCTCAATGACCGTGTAGTCTCTTTTGCGGCCTTCACGATCTTCTTTCACTGCGTAGCCTCGCTTTTGCACGGTAGAAATAGTGGGAGCATATGTACTCGGTCTTCCAATTCCCAATTCTTCTAATTTCTTAACCAAACTCGCCTCGGTGTAGCGCGGCGGATGATTTCCAAATCTTTGGGTAGCAGTGATTATTTTTCTCTCCAGCGTGTCGCCGACTTTCATAGTCGGAAGCAAGCCTTCTTCTTCTTTATCGCTGTCCTCATCATCGTTGCCTTCCAAATAAACTTTCAGGAAACCTTCGAACTTGATCACCTCTCCTTTTGCCACAAAGTGCAAACTATCTGATGGTGCATTGGGTCCTTCAATCTTAATTCTAACTCGTGTTTTTTCTAGCTCGGCATCGGCCATTTGAGAAGCAATGGTTCTCTTGTATATGAGGTCGTACAACCTCTGACCTGCGGGGTCACCGTCAACAGATGCTACCGACATGTCCGCTGGACGAATGGCCTCGTGAGCCTCTTGTGCTCCTTTGGCCTTTGTCGAGAAATGACGTGGCTTCGAAAACTCCGCCCCATAAGCAGAAGTGATCTGTTTCTTTGCTCCATCCTTCGCGGTATCAGAAAGATTGAGACTATCTGTTCTCATGTATGTGATCTTCCCTTCTTCGTATAGTTTTTGAGCAACAGACATCGTTCTAGCAACGCTAAAACTCAATTTTCTGCTCGCTTCTTGCTGAAGAGTAGAGGTCGTAAATGGCGCTGCAGGGGTCTTCTTTGCCGGTTTGACTTGAAGATCATCTATTTTGTAGGAAGAGCCATTGCATGCCTTTACAAATTCTCTCGCCTCTTCTACTGCGTCAAATCGCTTGTTTAATTCAGCTTTAAACGATTTTCCATCTGTAGAGAAAACTGCGGTTACGCGGTAGCCAAACTTCTCTTCGAAATTATTGATATCGCGTTCTCTCTCGACGATCAGTCGCACAGTAACGGATTGAACACGTCCAGCACTTAATGAAGGCTTTACCTTTCGCCAAAGAACTGGTGACAGCTCAAATCCAACTAAACGATCCAGCACTCTTCTAGCTTGCTGGGCGTCCACCAAACGATAATCCAATTTTCGCGGATTTTCAATGGCTTTCGTAATCGCCACTTTCGTGATCTCATGAAATACTATTCGACTAACGTCCTTTTTTTCCAAGTCAAGTACCTGTTCTAAGTGCCAACTGATGGCTTCTCCCTCGCGGTCCTCGTCCGTCGCCAGCCAAACTTTATCCACTTTCGCCACCAATTTTTTGAGCTCATCAATGATCTTTTTCTTATCCGGCGAGATCTCATATTCGGGTAGAAAGCTATTCTCCACATCGACAGATAACCCTTTCTTCTTAAGGTCTCTAACGTGTCCGTAGCTCGACTTTACAATAAAGTCTTTTCCCAAAAATCCTTCAATGGTTTTGGCTTTTGCGGGGGACTCAACTATGACTAGATTCTTTGACATTCCTTCAGGTTTTGGGCACAAGGCCAACGGATGCAAAGTAAAGCAATGAATTCCTAATTGATTTGAGTGACCCACAAATTCCGTCATTCAACCCTTTTTCTGCGCCTGTCATTTTGGCAGAAACACTTATTTTTTCAATAACTTCGCACAGATTTGAAAAGAGAGTTAATGAAAACGAGTTCAGAGAGTATGCTAGAGGAGGAACGTCAGGGTGAAGCAACTTTGCTGAAAAGGGAGTCTACTAAAAAGAGTAGGAAACTCTATTTGGAGAGCTACGGCTGCGCAATGAATTTTGCGGATAGCGAAATCGTTGCTTCCATCATGAAGGAAAATGGGTTCGAAACCACTGGCAACAGTGAAGAAGCAGATTTGATTTTGATCAACACGTGCTCCATCAGAGATAAAGCGGAACAACGCATCAGAAAGCGTTTAATGCAATTTAACACCCTCAAGAAAAAGAAGCGATCTAATATGATGATCGGAATTCTGGGCTGCATGGCCGAAAGGCTTAAAGAGCAGCTTCTGGAAGAAGAAAAGCTGGTAGACCTGGTCGTTGGGCCAGACGCTTACCGTGAATTACCCTCTTTGGTAGAAGAAGTAACCGATGGTAGAAAAGCCGTCAACGTGCTTTTATCCAGAGAGGAGACCTACGCCGAAATCAATCCCGTTAGACTCGATACCAGCGGTGTTACTGCCTTCATCTCTATCATGCGAGGTTGCGACAATATGTGCTCCTTTTGTGTGGTTCCGTTTACGCGTGGCCGCGAAAGAAGTCGAGACCCTGAAACTATCGTGCATGAGGCAAAATACCTCTTTGAACAAGGATACCGAGAAGTCACTCTCCTAGGTCAGAATGTAGACTCGTATAGATGGAATATTTCCAAAAAAGGAGAGATTCTTGACCCTGAGAAAGAAACGGTGAATTTTGCGCAACTGATGGAAAAAGTGGCACTGGTAAATCCAGAGTTGAGAATCAGATTCTCTACCTCGCATCCAAAGGATATGACCGATGACGTGCTGCATATCATGGCCAAGTATGAAAACATCTGCAAATACATCCACCTGCCAGTTCAGAGCGGAAATACCGACGTATTAAAACGCATGAACCGCGGTTATACGCGAGAATGGTACATGAATAGAATCGACGCCATTCGTCGCATTATGCCTACTGCTGCTATTAGCACAGACATCATCGCAGGCTTTTGCAACGAAACGGATGAAGAACACGCAGAGACCCTTTCGATCATGAAGGAAGTGGTGTACGAATTTGCTTACATGTACAAGTATTCAGAACGACCGAAAACGTTGGCTGAAAGAAAATTTGAAGATGACGTCCCGGAAGCCGTAAAACAAAAAAGGCTAGAGGAAATCATCGCGATTCAACACGAGAATAGTTTTGTACGAAACAAAGCTTCGCTTGGCAAAACATTCAAAGTTCTCGTGGAGGGCTTTTCAAAAAAATCTGACCAAATGCTTTTTGGCCGAAATAGCCAAAACGCAGTGATCGTATTTGATCGAGGAGACATTCAGCCAAAAACATATGTGGATGTGAGAATAAATGAATGCACCTCTGCAACTCTAATTGGTGAAGTAGTAAATCAGTAAATGGATATTCAACAAGTCAAACAACGTTTTGGAATTATCGGTAATTCTCGCTTGCTCAATCGAGCACTCGACATCGCCGTGCAAGTGGCTCCTACCGATATTTCTGTTTTAATCACAGGAGAAAGCGGAACGGGGAAAGAAACGATGCCACAAATCATTCATGCCCTCAGCGCGAGAAAGCATGGACAGTACATCGCCGTAAATTGCGGGGCCATCCCCGAAGGCACTATAGACTCCGAACTATTTGGTCACGAAAAAGGAGCCTTCACAGGAGCTCATGATTCCCGAAAAGGATACTTCGAAGTAGCCAATGGCGGAACGATCTTCCTTGACGAAGTGGCGGAATTACCTTTGCAAACTCAGGTCAGACTGCTTCGGGTTTTAGAGACCGGTGAATTTCTTCGGGTAGGATCTTCCAAGAATGTCAAAACAGACGTTCGCATCATTGCCGCTACCAATGTCAATATGGATAAGGCCATTTCTAAAGGAACTTTTAGAGAAGACCTCTTTTACCGACTAAACTCCGTGCCTATCTACCTACCGCCATTGCGCGATAGGAAGGAAGACATACACCTCCTTTTCAGAAAGTTCGCAGTCGATTTTGCTGAAAAGTACAAGATGCCCGCCATTCGGCTGAATGAAGATGCCGTCATCCTTTTAGAAAATTACAACTGGCCTGGAAATATTAGGCAGCTAAAAAATATTACCGAGCAACTCTCGGTCATAGAAGAAGAGCGAAACATAACGGCGGAGATCATGCGCCAGTACCTTCCTGACGCTGGAAACGCCAACTTACCCGCTATTATCGATCAGAAGATTGGGGCTAGTGGAGCTACTGACTTCAGTGAACGAGAGATCCTTTACAAGGTCTTATTCGAAATGAGGCAAGATGTGAGTGACCTCAAATCGATCGTTCTTGAACTGGTTCAAAACCGAACGAATGAGAATAGCTTAAGAACGAAGAATCCCTCAGCCATCAAAAGGCTTTTCAACGAAAAACAAGAGTTTGAGCAAAATGAGGAAACGGACGTAGATCACGACTTTTCGCCTGCTGACTATAATATATCGAAGCCATCGCAGGGCCAATACATTGATGAGCACGAAGAAATAGAGGAGACGCTTTCTCTGGAACAAACAGAGAGAGATCTAATCGAAAGAGCTCTGAGAAAGCACAATAATCGTCGAAAGTGGGCAGCCAAAGAATTGGGCATTTCGGAACGAACCTTGTACCGCAAAATCAAAGAATACAATCTCAAATAGGCTTTGACACAAAAACACCAATCATATCTTCTGCTATTGCTGATCGCGCTTTCAGGCTGTACGGTAAATTACTCCTTTACAGGTGCAGATATTCCTGCTGACGCCAATACTTTTTCTGTTCAGCAATTCCAAATTGCCACTCCTCAGGCTAGCCCTGACTATGGTTTGGTATTATCAGAGTCCTTTAAAGACCTTATGCTGGCGCAAACGAGATTGGACCTAGCCGCCAAAAGAGGCGATCTTCAATTCGAAGGAATCGTAACGGGCTACCAAATTGGCAACGCGGCCATTTCCAGCGAGGAATTCACCACATTGAACAGGCTCACCATTACCGTAAAGGTGAAATACACCAACACCATAGAAAAGGACAAGAGTTTCGAAAAGAATTTTTCTCGGTTTGCGGATTACGACTCTCAAGTAAACTTTACTGATATCGAAATTGAACTTGTCGAGGATGTGAATGGTCAGCTTACACAAGATATTTTTGACGCTTCACTCGGCGCTTGGTAAGGATGGAAAGAGCTAAAATCATAGAGATGATTGATTCGGGTCGGATTCCCGAAGGATCAGATTTCGATGAAATTCGAAATCTCTCATTGAAATATCCTTATTGCTCCACCTTCAAAGTTCTCCTCGCCATGGGGGCAAAAGAAAAGGATGATCTGGAGCTCAAGGAATTCATCAATACGGCTTCCATCTATGTTCAAGACCGATCGAAGCTTTACGATCATGTGGTTCGCGACGGGCTTCTCAGAAAAATCGAGCAAGGCGAAAGCCATTCAAAACAGAATGAAACCGAAGTCATAAGCCAGCCGTCCATCACTCCAAAAACTGCTGAAGAAGTGGATGTGGATGTAGATGTGGAAGATCAGATGACTGAGGATTCACCCACAGTAACCCTTGACAAAGACCCACTTGAGGAGCAAATCATGGCCGCAGCCGTTATGCAATTGGGCGAGCTTGAAATCGAAAGTGAGTTTGAAGAAATAGAAGAGCCAGGCTCCCTCAAACCAACCCAAACTGAAGATGATGACAAGCCTCATCAAGAAGCTCTAAAAGGAGGCTCTGCTTTCAGTCGATTCCTAATGAATGTTGACCGAGGTCATAGCAGTTCTAAACCAGAAAGAGCGCTAATCGAAAAATTCATTTCGGAGGATCGAAAAATCACTCCAGCAAAAAAAGCCTTCTTCTCTCCTACCCAAATGGGTAAAATAAGTTTGATGGATGACGAATCCTTTGTAACCGAGACTTTAGCAAAGATTTATGAGCGCCAAGGCGACTATAAAAAGGCAATCAGAGCGTATAAAAATCTGAGTTTGAAATATCCGGAAAAAAGACGTTATTTTGCCGATCTTCAAAAGAGAGCAGAAGAACAATCTTAATCAAAATCAAGAAGACATGCAGGTGTTTATTTTCATACTCATTATTTTAGTTTGCGTTCTCTTAGCGCTAATTGTATTGATTCAAAATCCAAAAGGTGGAGGACTTGATTCAACTTTCTCATCGGCAAATCAAATCGGAGGCGTTCAGCGCACCGCAGATTTCTTGGAAAAAGGAACTTGGAGCTTGGCAATTGTCCTTTTCGTATTGTGTCTGGCTTCTGCTGGTATGCAAGACAATGCGGCTGAAGTTCAACCTAGCCAATTTAAAGAAGCTGCTCCTCAGCAGCAACAACAAGCGCCAGCTGAATCAGCTCCTGCTGAAACGGGAACTGAACAAACCCCTGCCGCAGGAGAGTAGTTGTAAGTCAATTCAAAAAACTATATTAATGTCAGTGTGTCATACACACTGACATTTTTTTTGTCCAAATCGGACTTCTTTTCAGGTTATCCCTTCTGGCACATTTTGTGTCTAGGCGAATTCAACAAAAAAACAATAACAACTATGTCAATAAATTTCAAACCAATTGCAGGTTCTCAAAACCGCGTTGTAGTTGAGGCAGCTCCAGCAGAAGAGAAAACCGCCAGCGGAATTTTTATTCCCGACACGGCTAAAGAAAAGCCACTTCGTGGTGAAGTAATTTCTGTAAGCGAGGAAGATGAAAAGGGAAAAAAACCAAAAATAAAAGTTGGCGATCATGTTTTGTATGGTCAATATGCAGGTACAGAATTTCCACTTGATGGAAAAAAATACCTGATGATGAGAGAGTCAGATATATTTGGAGTAGTAGGCAGCAATTAATCAACAACCTGAAAAAACAAGAATAATGGCAAAAAATATCACATTTGATGTAGAAGCACGTGACAAGTTAAAGCGCGGTGTTGATGCATTGGCCGATGCAGTAAAAGTAACGTTAGGACCTAAGGGCCGAAACGTGATCATTGGCAAAAAATTCGGTGCTCCATCCGTTACTAAAGACGGAGTAAGTGTAGCCAAAGAAATAGAACTAAAAGACCCCATCGAAAACATGGGTGCTCAGATGGTAAAAGAAGTTGCTTCTAAAACTGCTGACATGGCAGGAGACGGAACGACTACTGCAACTGTACTTGCACAAGCCATGGTTACTGCTGGTTTGAAAAACGTAGCTGCAGGAGCAAATCCGATGGATTTGAAAAGAGGAATCGACAAAGCAGTTGAAACCGTGATCAAAGAGCTTAAGAAAATCTCAAGAGAAGTTGGAGACGACAACTCGAAGATAGAGCAAGTAGCTACCATTTCTGCAAATAACGACAGCACCATCGGAAAGCTTATCGCTCAGGCTATGGCCAAAGTGAAGAAAGAAGGTGTAATCACTGTTGAAGAGGCAAAAGGAACCGATACATACGTAGATGTAGTGGAAGGAATGCAGTTCGACCGCGGATACCTTTCTCCTTACTTCGTAACCAACTCTGAAAAGATGGTTACCGAATTGGAGAACCCGTACATCCTCATTTACGACAAGAAGATTTCTAACATGAAGGACCTTCTTCCAGTATTGGAAAAAGCAGCTCAAACGGGAAAACCACTTTTAATTATTGCAGAGGATATAGAGGGTGAAGCTCTTGCTACTTTAGTAGTGAACAAAATCCGTGGATCACTTAAAATCGCGGCTGTTAAGGCTCCTGGTTTTGGCGATCGCCGTAAAGCTATGTTGGAAGACATCGCTATTTTGACTGGTGGATCTGTTATTTCTGAAGAGCAAGGACGCAAATTGGAAGACGCGACGTTGGAAGATCTTGGTACTTGCGAGAAAATCAGTATCGATAAAGACAACACAACTTTAGTAAATGGTGCTGGTGAGAAAAGCGCTATCGAAGGACGTGTGAACCAAATCAAAGCTCAAATCGAAACGACTACTAGCGACTATGATAAAGAGAAGCTGCAAGAACGCTTGGCCAAATTGGCTGGTGGTGTTGCCGTTCTTTATGTAGGTGCCGCTACTGAGGTGGAGATGAAAGAGAAGAAAGACCGCGTAGACGACGCTCTTCATGCAACACGTGCTGCAGTTGAAGAAGGAATCGTAGCTGGTGGTGGAGTAGCATACCTTCGCGCATTGCCTGCAATAGCAGCAATGGAAGGAGTGAATGCAGATGAGACTACAGGTATCGCAATCGTAAAGAGAGCGTTGGAAGAGCCACTTCGTCAGATCGTACAAAACGCTGGTGGAGAAGGATCCATTATCGTTCAAAAAGTACGCGAAGGCAAAGACGACTTCGGATACAACGCCCGCACTGAGAAGTATGAAAACCTTTTCGAAGCAGGTGTAATCGATCCAACTAAAGTGACTCGTATCGCTTTGGAAAATGCAGGATCAATCGCAGGAATGCTGTTAACTACTGAATGTGTAATTAGCGACATCGAAGAAGAAGATGCTATGCCCCCAATGGGCGGCGGCGGAATGCCGGGCATGATGTAATCAAACTGCGTCACAATAAATTTAAAAGGCCATTCACCTCGCGGTGAATGGCCTTTTTTTTGTACGTTTTTTTTATTTTTCAGGCTAAGACATTCACTTAAAATGATTTAGACCATACATAATCAGAACTCTTCTATTTAATTTTCTGGACGACAGCTAAAAGGTCGATCCCATTGCTCTTTAGCTCTTTTTCGTCGAAAAATCAAATTCTTTATTGCTCATTTTATGTTAAGTATTCTTAAAGTTTCCTAAATTCATGTATGAAAGCCTTCACAAAGAAGGCCATTCTACTAATCACCTAAACTTTAAGCCTATGATTTTCAAAAGATTACTGTCACTTTCCTTCTTCGTGCTCCTGTTGGCACAAGTTGGATTTGGGCAGGGGAAAACGTATTCCGGAACAGTCTATTCGGAGTCAACAGGAGAAACGCTCCCCGGTACCACGGTAGTGATAAAGGGAACTACCACAGGAACAGCAACAAATGTCGATGGACAATTTTCTATTGATGCTGCATCTGGTGACATTTTGGTTTTCGCATTTATTGGTATGGAAACCCAAGAATTAATCCTAACCGATGTAACCAATTTAACAGTAAGTCTCAAAAGCGGTATAGAGATAGACGAGGTAGTTGTAACTGCCCTCGGTATTTCTCGGGAGAAAAGAGCTCTTGGATATTCCGTCGATGAAATCGGAGGGGATGAATTACAAAGAAGTGCAGAGAACAATATTATTCAGTCATTGGCTGGAAAATCTGCTGGAGTACAGGTTACTGGTTCAAGCGGAACTCCTGGAGCTTCGAGTAAAATACTTATTCGTGGACCATCGACATTCACGGGAGAAAATCAACCTCTCATTGTAGTAGATGGTGTCCCGATTGATAATGAAACAACTCAATCTTCACCACGTGATTATCCTTTCAATGCGAACCTACAGGGTGTCCAAAACTCTAACCGCGCTTTGGATATCAATCCAAACGATATTGAAACAGTCACTATTCTTAAAGGACCTGCAGCAGCAGCACTCTATGGCGCAAGAGCTGGGAACGGTGCCATCATCTATACAACCAAGAAAGGGAGTAGAGGAAGAAAAGGACTTGGTGTAAGGGTTTCTTCTGCGGTAGAGTTGAGTGAAATAAATAAGGTTCCTGACTTTCAGAGCTCATACAATTCAGGAGTCAATGGTACAACTTCTGCTTTCGCCAACCCAGGGCCTGACGAACGTTTCGGAACTGCCGACGACGTATCATTTGGGTCTTCAAACAGCTGGGGAGCCAGAATTACTAATGAACCAACATTTGACAATATTGACAACTTCTATCAAACAGGAGTCTCGTTCGTTAATAATGTTGAAATAACTGGAGGAAACGAAAAAACGGGTTTTCGTGTGTCTATAGGAGATACGAGACAAGGAGGGGTAATTCCTGAAACTGACCTCGGTCGAACCTCTGTGAGAATAAGTGCAAACAGTTCTCTTTCAGACAAAGTTGAAGTAAGCGGTTCTGCAACCTACATAAGAACATCCAGCACAATGGCTCAAAACGGGTCGAACCTGTCTGGTGTAAGTTTGGGTCTATTTCGGATGCCTGTGACATTTGATGTGCGCAACTACGAAACGTCTCTGGGTTATAATAATTCCTACTTCTTTGTTTACGACAATCCCCTTTATACGGTGAACAATAACCCGTTCACTTCAAATGTGGATCGCTTTCTCGGTAACTTTTACGCATCTGTCGATATCACCGAAAACTTGAAAGCATCTTACCGCCTAGGTGTCGATGCATATGTAGATCAACGTCAACAACTTTTTGCGCTAAGCTCAAACAATTCTGACATTCGTGGAGCTGGTCAAATAAATGAAAACCGATTAATCG
>Ga0222689_1000385_pt1 | contig 12634 bp, 10 predicted proteins | sample AntAcemetage1231_FD_179838 | JGI IMG/M metagenome (GOLD analysis project Ga0222689, IMG submission 179838) | Saline water microbial communities from Ace Lake, Antarctica - #1231 | ecosystem: Environmental > Aquatic > Non-marine Saline and Alkaline > Saline | place: Antarctica: Ace Lake...
CTCAAGCTTTAGGTGGAGTTGATATTGATAGACTTCTTGGTATTGGAAGTATGCAACAACAACAAAGTCAAGCTCAAATTGATGCAGCTAGAAGAACAAATATTGCTCAACAAAAAGAACCCTTTGAAAGAGCTTCTTTTGCTTCTGATATTTTAAGAGGCGTTCCTTCATCACAAATTAGTTATACACAAGCCCCTGACCCATCAACCTTTCAGCAAATCGCTGGTTTAGGTATCGCTGGTCTTGGAGCTCTAGGTTCTATTGGCGGAATTTCTGGATTGAGGGGATAATGGGTATTTTAGATAGAGCCCTTTTTAGACGTAAGTTAAGTAAGGATGAACTTACGATGTATGGAATTCAAGCCTTTGCCAATGGAGGAATCGTAAGTCCTTATAATATGGCGAATGGTGGACCAACAGATCCTAGTCAATTATTACCACAAACCCCTCCTGAAGAAATGTATGACTCTGGATTTAAATCTGCTAGAGAAACACTAGAACAAGCATTTATGAAAAAACTTAACGAGTCAGGTTTTATAGAGGAATTAAAAAAAGCTCAAGAATCTGGCAATAAGAAAATGGAAGATACTTTAGTGAGTATGTATAAAGAGATGTATCAAAGGGAAGTAGTAGATCCGGTAGAAGCAGGATCAGCTAGTGGAAACATGGGAGGTTTTGCTGTAGGTGGTGAAGTAGAAAGCGAAAACCCTTTTGGAATTGATTTAGGTTACACCGAATCTGGAGCTATAAATTCTGATCCTATTCTAGGAGGAGCCTCTCTAGGATTGTCTGGCGGAGGAGGAGAGTCTAGTATACCTAGTTCTGATAATTCAACTTCTTCCGACTCATCAACAACAAAAGGACCTGGTGGAAGAATAAGGGAAAACACTACTACTACTAAAAATCAATCAGGCAAGTACGCTGGAAAAAATGCTGGAGATATTATTGAAGAAAGTGAAATACAAGAAGATAAAAACGGTGTTCAATTTAAAATTATTCGTAGATTAATAAGAGGGGCTAAAGGGGAATTAAGACTAGGAGGAGAAGAAAAAATAATCACCTATTCTCCTGAAAAAACAATAATAGGACCTCGTGGAAGAAAAGTAGATAGTGAGGAAACAGGAAAAAAAGTAGATATAAGTAATACCTCAAACGAGAAAAAAGTTGATGATAATAAATTAGGAGCGGCAGCGGACAGTTCAGAAGTAGCGGAATTTGATACAGTTTCCAGACTACAAGAGTTAGTAAAAGATCGTTCAGATTTATATAAAGAAATTTTAGGTGATCCTACTAAACAAATGGCTAGTCAAGGTTTCCTTCAATTAGCTCAGTTTGGTTTAAACTTAGCAGCAGCGCAAGGTTCTAATTTTGCAGATAAAGTAGCTAAATCTGCTAAAGATCCATTAACTGCTTTTGCTAAACTTGCTCAAGATGCACAAAACGATGAAAAAGGAATTCAATTAGCTGCACTTAAATCAGCGGAAGATTTACTACAAATTGAAACAGCGAACGCAGGTAAACAGGCAACTAAAGAACAAGAGAAAAAAGCAATATTTGCTTCAGTGTATGAAGCAACAAACAGTATATTAAACGCAGCCAAAGCTGCTGGAGGAATTCAAAATTCTTTACTTCAAACTTCTGTTGTAGATTTAATAACCCAATTCCCTTCTAAAAAAGAAGAAGGTAAAATTAAAACTAAAGACATAGATAGGGAAGCTATTTTTTATAAAATTATAGATGGAAAAAAAGTCCCAGTAGTTGTTAAAGAAGGATCAAAGAAAAATAAAACTTTAGATCCTAACACGGATTTTATTGTTTTATCTGATACTGAAGTTTTAAACTAGTTAGGAGTTATTATGGCTTATGAATTTGGCGCCGATGGAAGTATTATCAATACAGAGCCTACCAATCCTTCTGTTAAAAAAACAAACAGAGAAAGAGACGATGATGAATACAGTTCTATTCTTAGTGGTTTAGCGGGAGTAGGATCAGGTCTCTTTAAAATACCAGAAGAGTTTATTTCTTTAGGAGCAACCCTTGTTGATTTAGGATTAGGTACTAATGGTGCAGCGGCGGTAGAACAATTCTTTGATAAAATTAATCCTTTTGATGATATGGCTGAGGCTACTACTACAGGTAAAGTAGTAGAAACTTTAGTTAGTCTAGGTATTCCAGGTACTGTTGGATATAAAATAGGTACAAAGCTAGCAAGACAAGCCATACAAGCAAAAAAAATTGGCAAGTACGCTGACGTTACAAAATTAAAAGCAGCGAAAAAAGGGCTAGATGATTCTTTTGACTTAGATAAATTAGTAAAAGTTGATGTTGGTCCTCCTGTCGCTAAGCTCCCTTCGGAAATAGCGAAGGAAGGTTTAGACAAAATAGAATCAGAAGCATTAAAGAAATTTAATAATGTTTTTGATAGGTTGCCTGAAAGAACACAACTTAAAAAAAATATTTTAGAGAAGTCTCAATTATTTGCCGCTGGTTTAGGAGGCGGAGCTCTTGCTGATTTTGTTTTTGGTGATGAAAGTATAGGTACCTTAGGAGATAGTTATGGAGGACCTACTAAAAGAGATACAGTAGAAGAAGAAGGAAGAGGAGAAGCAGCTAGATTATTAGCCAACAGATTAAAATTTGCGGCAGAAGGAGCTGTCTTTGGTTCTGTCATTGGAGGAGTAGGTGGAGCTATAGGTAAAGCAACTAAAGAAGTTAAGTACACAATAAGTAAAAATGCTATTGACAATAAATTTAAAAAAATCATAGCTGCTTTTACTCCTCAAGGTGTTAATCCACGACCTATATTTGAAGCAATGCAAAATCAAATCAATGAAGTAGGAAGATTTAAAACAGAAGGTCAAGCAATAGCTCGTACTTTACAAAGGTCAGCAGAAAGTTTAATTAAAAAAAGTCAAAAAAATATTGAACTTAAACCAGGACAAAAAAAAGAAGAACAAACTCAAGAGTTGATTGAAGAGCTAGCGGGAGGAGTAGATGACTACTTAGGAGGAAGTAAAGATAGACTAAACAATATTTTTAATAAGTTAAAAATAAAAGATGAAGAAGTAAATATTTTTACTAAAAAGATAGATCAAGGTCGTGACATTATTGATACTTATTCTAATGTTATTTTAAAAGTTATTCCTGAAGGAGAAGCCTACGACCCCCTTAGAAAAGCTATTAAAGAAAATCTAGGTAGCTACAACACTGCTACTTATCAAGTTATAGAAAGAAAAAATACAGCTGGTCAACTTTTTAAAGATTATGCTCCAGGGGAAGCAGCGACGAAAACGGCTAAAAATTGGTTTATTGGTCAAATTAATAAGGGCAACATAGCAAGAGAAGCTGGAGTGTCTATTGAAGATCAAGCGGACAGGAGCTTAACAAATTTTTTAAAGAATGGAATAGACTCTGCTCAGGAAGCCCCTTTAGCAAAAGTTATGGGTATAAGTATAGAAGATGGAATTTTAAAACCAAAAAATCTACCTAACGAACTTAAAGCATTTTTGGGAGAAGTTAAGAATCCTTATTATAAAATTTCTTCTACTATTGCTAAACAGGGATCACTTATTACCTCAGTAGAAATGTTAAACAGTCTTTCAAAACTAGGAAAGGGAAAAATATTTTTTAACACAGCGAAAGAAGCAGAGAACGCCTTAGGAGGTTCAGGGAAAGATATACAAAAACTAAGTGTTAACTCTGAGGTCTTTGGAGGCAAAGCAGCACAAGGAGGAATAGGAGAGTTATATACTACAAAAGAAATTGCTGATGGATTTGTTAATCAAGTCAAGGGAGCACAAAATGGAACAGTAAGTAGTCTCTATGAATTTTTTGTCTTGACTCCTAAAAGACTTTCTCAAGAAGCTAAAACTATTTTTTCTCCTTTTACTCATGCTCGTAACTTATTAAGTGCTGGTGCCTTTACCCTTATGAATGGAAATATTGATTTTGTTAATCCTGGAAGAATGAAAGACGCCTTTAAAAAATCTTTTTCTGCCTTCAGTAAAGGTAAAAATAGTGAAGAAGCTTTTGATTTATACTTAGATTATAATCGTAGAGGTATTGGAGGAACTAATACCGTGATTGGTGAGCTTCAAGAGTTAGGAGCAAACATAGGAAAAGTTAATGAAGTAGATGAATCTCTTGTTATGAAAACATCTCTTGAAAAAGCAGCGGGAGGCTTTCAAAAACTTAGACAATTTATTACGGATAAATATATGGCGGAAGATGATTTTTGGAAAATTTATAATTACAATTTTGAACAAGGTAGTTATAAAGGTTTTGTAAATAACTTTTTAGCTAGAAGCCCAGAAAATTTAGGTATTAAAAACGAGAAACAGCTTAGTGACTTGTTGAAAAAAGCTTTTAATAAAGAAGAACTACTTCCTAATGAAACCCAAGTCCTTACTCAATTTCAAAAAAAAATTGGTAGATTATTGGGAAGAAAAGACATTACACTAGATGATCCTATTTTTAAAAGATATTCTAATGCTAGTGCAGGACTTAGAGATATTGATCCAGCGACAGGGCTCCCTATTATCAATCCAAGAACAGGGACGGTAAATTATAAAGATGGTACTTTTTTAAAAGATCCTGCTACCGGTCAAATTTATGATAGAGATTTAATAAATTTAGAAGATCCAGTAGAAGCTTTAATTAAAAATTTATCTGCTGATGTTACAAAAAATAATATTCCTAACTACTCTTATGTAGGAGATGCTATTAAATCTCTTCGAAAGCTACCCTTAGGTACTTTTGTAGCTTTTCCAGCTGAAATTATTAGAACAGGTTTTAACACTATACAAAGAGCAGCGAGGGAATTATCTATTGCTGAGACAAGAGGTATAGGTATGCGAAGAATGGCTGGTGTTTTAGGTACAGGAGCGGCACTTCCTGTAGGTGCTGTTGAATTAGGAAAACAATTATCTGGATTTACAGAAGATGAAATGCAGGCTTTAAGAAGATTTGTTCCTTCTTGGTCTGAAAACTCTTTACTTGTTCCAACAGGAAGAGATGAAGACAGTGGTAAAATTCAATACATAGATTTATCTTATATTTATCCTTACGATTCTCTGCTTAGACCAGCGAGAACTGTAATGAACCAACTTCAAGAGGGAAAAATAACTGATGAAAACATAATGACTTCTTTAACAGAAGGGGGAATCATGTCTATGAAAGAATTAGTAAAACCCTTTATGTCCGAAGCTATTTATGTAGAAGCAATGACCGACCTTTTAGTAAGGAATGGTAGAACACGAGAAAATAGTCAAGTATTTAGACCAGAAGATCCAATTGGGGAAAAACTTTATAAAGGAACAATGCACATTGTTGACACTTTGACACCAGGTTCAATTGACCAAGCTTTAAGAATAGGTGGGGCTCCTTTTAACGTAGCAGATAAATATGGTAAAACTTATGATTTAGGGGATGAAATAGGTGGTATTTTTGGATTTAGAAATATTGAAGTAGATCCGGAACAATCTTTTAAATTTATGATTAGTGATTTTAATAAAAGTATTTCTGGAGCAAGAGCTACTTTCTTAGGTGATGCTTTAAAAGGTGGAGCTGTTACTCCTAACCAAGTTTTAAATCAATATTTGGGGGCAGAGCAAAGTAGATACAAAGCATTTCAAAATATGTATAAAAATGTAGAGGCAGCTGAAATATTAGGAATGAAAAAAAATCAAATATTTAACCAGTTAGAAAGACTTCCTAAAAAAACAAGGAATTCAATTTTACAAGGAATCTATCAACCCTATGTTCCAAGTCCAGAGGTAAGAAAACTTTTTTATACTAATGCTTTAGCTCTTTCTAGAGAAACAGGTGCTCCTTTAATTGATCCTTTTGGTGGAGCTCAAACTCAAATTAGTAGATATATTAATGATAATTGGGGTAATAACTTATTAGATGAACCTATAGATATAGATTATAGTTTGCCTAATCTTCAAGATGGTATTTTTGAAGGATTGTTCCAGTCTACTGGACCAGTGACCCCTGCCAACTCTGCGGGGAAAAAAGTAACACCAGCCATTATTAATGATAACAATCAAGCTGGATTAACTCCCTTTGAAGAGGCAACCTTAGATCCTATATCCAAACAAATTCTATTGAACTCACAAAATAATCAAGGTAATGTGTAAAAATGGCTGAATCTGATAAACAAAAAAAACAAAAAGCTAACTTTGACAGGCTCTATAGAAAAAGAGTTCAACAAGATGATGCTTATAGAGTAGGTCCAAAAAAAGATAAGCCGACAAAAGAAATTAATACAGACAATGTAGGTCCTTATAATAGAGATATTCAAAGATATGACAATCCATTTGAAAGAAATAATCCTAATCAAATGGCTGCGGATGAAAAAATTATTCAAGACGCTGCTCAAAAATATAACATACAAGACACAGGACCAGGTTCAAATATTCGTAACGAATTAGAACGTATGCGTAATAAAAATTATCAAAGAGCAAATCCAGAAGAATTAAAAGTAGCTAACTCAATGAATCTTGGGCAAACGAATATTGGAAGTAATCAATACTTCACGGCCCAACAACCAACCTTTGCAGAAGTTAGGGGAGATGTTAGAACAAGATTAGGACAAGATGCACGAAATTATGGTGGTGGAATTAAGTCCGCGGTGTCTGCGATGGCTAATGCGGCTTTGCCAGGTAAGATGTTTGAAATGGCTAGTGCGGGTTTAAAATCTTTAAATTCTTTATCCGGCCAAACTAAAAATTTATACTCAGGAACTGTAAATCTTTTTAAAGAAGGCGTAGGTGCATTAAATGATGTTCAACAACAAATATTTATGAACCCTGAAAAATATAAATTCGCAAGAAATCAAGAAGAGATTATAAATGCTGAAGAAAAAGAAGATGAAGTAAATAGATTAGAAACTCTTAATGAAAAAATAGAAGCAGACAGAAAACAATTCGAAGACTTATTAAACATAAGTGTTACAGATAATTATTATAGAAACCGTATGCAACAAGATGATGCTTATAGACTAGACAGCACTTCGAATATGCCTGGCGGCACACCAATCACTGCAAATATACCAGGAGGAAGACCAATTGGAACTGCAAATATACCAGGAGGCACACCAATCGGCACTGCGAATGCGCCAGGAGGAAGAGGGAATTTTTTAGATAGCGATGCTTACAGAGAAATGCTTTTAAATAATTATCAAGAAAGAGAAATGGGTACAGGAAATATGCCAGGAGGAGTTGATACCATGGGACTACCTGTTCAAGGAGATATAACAACAGATGTAAATAAAGACCTTATTATTCCATTTATAAATGAAACACCTATAGGGGAATTAGATACTGACTTAGGTATAAAAAGTTTAAATGAATTTGACGTCAGAAGTTTAGGTGGAAATAATGAAGAGCCAAGAGATAATAATAACGCTTTTGGTGACGAAGCATCAAATTCTATTACACCTTATAATAACGCTTTTAATTTAGAATTTAGAAATCAAGAGGGAGCAACGCCTGGATACGGAGGAGATGACGGTCAAAGATTTGCAAGTTTTGAAGACTTAGATGTTGGGTTAAAAACGGGGGTTAATAGAATTTCTGAAATAGTAGGAGATGGTAGAAGCACAGAAGGATTTTTAAATATTTATGCTCCTAGATCAGATAATAAAAAATCTTTTGATAATTATTTAGCTGAGTTAGTAAAAAGAGTAGGGCCTACTATTGAGCCTAATGAAATTAAAGAACTAAGCGAAGGGGTAGTTAAATTTGAAAATAAACCAGAAATAGCGGATAAGTATTTAGCTTATCTTCAAGCAAACGCTGATAAAATTTATGATGGAATTATTTCATCTAAGAATAACACAATGTTAGCTGAAATTACACAAAAAGACATAGATAGATTTAAACAACCTATGACACAAATGATGAATTTTGAAACTTACAAAGACATTAATCTAGACTCCACTATAACACGACAAGAATTTGACCAATTAAAAGCACGAGTGGCGTAGACTAATTGATAGACCTCACAAAAATTTTTAAGGACAGAGTACGTCTCCATGAAGGGTGCGTCGAAATCGTCTATTTAGATAGTCTGGGTAAGGCTACCATTGGTATAGGTCACCTTGTACAACCACATGAAAAAGAAAGATACAAAGAAGGTGTGACTTTATCTCAACAAGAAATCGAAGATTTATTTGATATAGATTTAAACAGAGCAGCTGCTGGAGCAGAAGAATTAATTGGAAATTTAGAGCTCCCTCAAAATATTCAGCATGTCATTGTTGAAATGGTTTTTCAGCTTGGAAAAACTGGCGTTTCGAAATTTAAAAATATGTGGAAAGCTCTCTCTGAAAAGAACTTTGTACAAGCAGCAGTTGAAATGCGAGACTCACAATGGAGAACACAAACCCCAGGTAGATGTGAGTCCTTAGCTAAAATCGTTGAAAACGCTTGATTTTTTTTTCTTTTTTAAGAAGCATACAGGGGGTACTTAAAAGTTTATAAGTAGATTTATATATGATTATTAAATTTTTTTTAGTAGGATTTTTTTGTGTAGCTACAAACGATTGTATTAGAGTATCAGGAGCGTCAGGATTCGATAGCTACGAAGAGTGCGTACGATATGCCAATGCCATAGAACAAAATTTGCTAAACTATACAAAAGGTAAAGCTGTAGAAATAGATTTGAGTTGTATCGATGCGTTTGAACTACCTGGAATAAACTTTATATAGATCTTCTTTTAAATGACTTAGGAAATTCATTGTAGTTTAGATATTCAGTATAAGCCCATTGCCAATCATTACCATATTCAGCTTTACAGTAATTTTTTAAATCATTATCCGGGTTATTTTTAAATAAAATGCTAAAGAAGTTTAGGAAGTGGTTCTTAGCACTATCTGTGAGATTCATCATGCCCAGAAGATAGGCTAAAAATTATTTTTTACTCTTGTTTTTTTGAGACTTCTTATCTGCATAAAAAGCATACTTCCATTGTTGGCTAGAGACTAAAGATATATCATCATGTAAAACTTTAATTAATCCTAGATTTAATTCTAAAGGTTTATGCTTCTCCATTTTATCATGCTCATCATCTGTAAAAGTACAATAAAACTTTCCGTCTTGATAAGATAATCTCATTTAAGTTTATCCTTATGAATTGTCGCTTGCCTATCTCCTATGATCCATACCATAAGAGCTATAAGCACCAACAGTAGTGTATTAAGTATAAGTAGTGCAATGATCATTTGATTCCTCCTTATATTTTTCTATCATTAGTTCTCCTGTTAAGTCATATTTTTCTATCATTAGTTCTCCTGTTAATTCATCAGTGTAAACCAAACCATCCATTGTAAAGGTATATATTTTTAGCTTTGAGTAGACACTTTCTTCTGATTTTTTATCTATGTTCATTTTATTTCTCCCCAGTTTTTACCTAGTTCCACATCACACTTTGAAGGTACGTGAAGTTCAACAGCAGACTCCATAACATCTTTGATACCTTGTATCTGGGTCTCATCTTCAACGGAGATATCTAATTCATCGTGGATTTGAATCATAGGAATAACGCGGAAAGCCTTCCATAATTCAACCATTGCCTTTTTGGTCTGATCTGCTGCCGAACCTTGTATTAAACGATTAAGAGCACGATAAGTATGAGCTCTTTTAATTTGATTAAGAGGCCATTTCTTTAACGCATTCTCGTAGTTTGAAACTGTTTTATCTTCAAAGTCTCTGCTCTCCCATAATTCAAAACGACACTTGCGTCCAAGAAGAGTTCTCATATGACCTTGTTGGTCCGTGTGCCTAGTAGCTAAACTAATGATGTCTTTTAAGAAAGGCACTCCTTCATTATATGTTTTCTTTAATTGTTTTGCTTGTTCTACTGTAATATCTAAAGAAGCAGCGAGCTTCGCTAATCCCATTCCATACATTAAACCTAGTCCAATAGTCTTAGCTTCTTTTCTAGATATACCAGCCATGTCTGCTGTCACCTGATGAAAGTCTGTGCCTTCATCTTTAAAAAATTTAATTAAAGTATCTGCTCCATCTAAATCTCTGTGTTTAGCATAATGAACTAAAAGTCTTGGCTCTTGCTGTGAATAGTCAAACGTTCCCCACTTCGTTCCTTCTTCAGGAATAAAGATAGATCTGATCATAGGACCAATTAATTGATCTCTAGCTGGGATCTGTTGTAAATTAGGATTACTCATAGACATTCGACCACTGACCGTTCCCCCATCATCACCTCTCATTTGATGAATCTCTGCATGGATTCTTCCATTAACTTCATGTTTAATAAAAGTATCTACAAAAGTTGTATGTGCTTTATTAAATTCACGAGCTCTCACTATAGAATTAACAATAGGATTAGAGTGCGTATTTAAAAAAGCTTTATCAAACTTTGGTTGTTTAGATTTTTCTGTTAATTCATACTCCTCACCAATTTTATCAAAAACTTTTTGAATAGCCGTCGCTGTCCAAATGTCTTTATCTGAGAAATCAATATTTGTTTCTTTCATAATATTGTAATAGATTTTCTTTTCTTCTTTTTTAAAATACTTCTTAACTTGATCGGCTCTTTCCATATCAACACGAACACCTTTCCATTTCATCTCAATAAGGAGAGGAAGAAGATCTGTTTCTAATTGAAAGATATCATTAAGATTTTGTTTTTGTATTTCAATTTTAAATATATTCCAAAGTTTTAAAGTTAAGTCTGTATCTTTCTCTGCATAAGGAGCAGCATATTCTACCGGCACCCAATCCATATGTTCTTTAGGATTAAAACCAAAATCTTTTCCAAATTGGTCAAGTCCTGTTTCGTATTTTCTTTCTCCTAAATAATCTTTACCTAAAGAATTTAAAGCATAACTGAATCTGTTCTCATCAATCAGAGGAGCAGCGATCATTGTATCATAGATTTTACAGTTACACTCAACGCCCCATTGTCTAAGCCAACCAATATCATAACTAGCATTGTGGCAGATAACATCAGGATCATTTTTGAATACATCTTTTAACCAATTTTTTACCATGGACTCGTCAAAATTTCCACCTCTTTGGTGGCGAGTGGGAAAGTAACCATTAAAGCCTGGAGTTGAAATAGCAACACCTACTATAAATCCACTGCCCGTTGCCCAACCAGGGCCTTTCGTTTTTAATTCGGGATCATAAGTTTCTAAATCTATACATATTTCTGTGATTTGTTTAGGGTCAGGAAACTCTGTTGGTGGCTCCCATGTAGGTAAATTATCTCCTCTTAATAAATCTAATTGTTGTTGAAACCTCATGATAATATCTCCTCAAATTCATACTTGGTAGATGAAGGTACTATATAAAGATTTTCTTTTGCTCGGGTTAAACCCACATAAAAAACTCTTCTTTCTTCGTCCCGCATTGACCAAAGTGTTTTACTAATTCGGTAAGATAAATCAGAAAATAAAACTACGTTCTGACTTTCTCCTCCCTTTGCTCCATGAATTGTAGAAAGTTTTATCTTTGCTTTCTCATCTAAGTCATGACCTCTGTCAAGGATTTGTTGTATGTATAGTCTTTCGAACCCTGTAATTTTTGTAAGGACAGTGTCCCAAGGGCTTTGAATCGATAAGTTTAACCCCCAATTTCTACAAAGTTCTTGGTAGTTAAAACTTTCTTCTTGATTGGCTCCAGGTAAAGTCTTCTTTCCTCGAGTTACTCCATTATCTCCTAACGACATATATTGATATAAATTTTTAGCCTCATCATAAGAAACATTTTCTTGACGTTGAAGTTTTCTCCAAGACTTATAAGCTTGAAGAATCTGAGGACTAATAGAAGAGCCATTATTCTTTTCAAATAAATGTCCTCTTCTTTTAACTTCTTCCGCTACTCTTTCTAAGAAATAATTTGTACGAGTAAGAACTAACCACTGCCCTTGGCTCATATCAATACTTTCAAAAGGAACAGTTCTAATCATTCCCATAGAATCTCTAGGCGTCCAAATCTTAGGTATTCTTTTTGTTATTCTATCTACTAATCTATTTGATCTTATGAAAACACTTTTAGGTATACGATAAGATTTATTAAGAACTTGAGTTCTACAATCTAAGTCTATGAGCTTAGTTACATCTGCTCCTGACCAAGAAAAAATAGCTTGATCATCATCTCCAGCTATGTAAACCGCCTTCGCTTGTGCCTGGAGCATAGAGACTATCCCCCATTCTGAGGGCTTCAAGTCTTGAACCTCATCTATAATGACGATATCTAATCGAGGAGTAGTTTTTTGAAGAACAAATTCATTAATTAAATCCGTATAATCTTTAATATTATTTGTTTTTTTAAACATTCTATAATTTTTATCTATGCGTTGAAGTCTTTCAAATCCTCCTTTGACATGTCCAAATTTTTTAAACTCTTCGTAAAGAGTAGTATTTCTTACTCGATATAAATCAATAAGATGGAGTCCTGAGTCTTCATCTCCTGATCCTTTACTATGGATGGATTGACCAATGTCTACTCCATATTGTTTTTTAAATTCTTTAAAGTCATGCTCTTGAATAATATCAGTAGGAGTACAACCTAACCATTTATAAGATAAACTATGCAGAGTTCTAAACCATTTAAGATCTTTCCTTGCTAGCTTAAATTTAACAGAAGCTCTTTCAATAGCTTCA
>Ga0222689_1000390_pt1 | contig 12523 bp, 25 predicted proteins | sample AntAcemetage1231_FD_179838 | JGI IMG/M metagenome (GOLD analysis project Ga0222689, IMG submission 179838) | Saline water microbial communities from Ace Lake, Antarctica - #1231 | ecosystem: Environmental > Aquatic > Non-marine Saline and Alkaline > Saline | place: Antarctica: Ace Lake...
CGAGGATAGCAGACAGACCAGATATACCGCTCGGCTTGACTAATGCGTAAGGCATATTGGCTTACTCACCAAACACACCGTATGGATTGTCCAGGCTCAATACCCAACTACGGTGCTCATGCGCAATACGGCATTCATAAGTGCCTACCGCTGACACACCACGCAGGAAACCAACACGCTCACTGCGGTTAGTGCGTGGGTTCATCCCAGTGACTACAGGGGAATGTTCAGGGCATACAGCAGTAGAGGTTACTAACACAAAGCCTTGTTCATTAGGAGTTGCCAACACGGTAGGCACAGTACTTCTGGCTTTCAACACATCATACAAAGTCGTGTTAGCAAACGGATACTGGGCTTCTTCAGCACCGGCTAACAACTGCGTCTTGAGCCCGTTGAACTGTGCATCATAGTCAGGCAAGCCAGCAATCAAACCATCCAGCATAGCGATGTTGGCTTGGCCCATCGACTCTGATGGAGCCAAGTTGAACTCACCTTCGCTACGCAAGCGATCCATCAACGCCATGCAAATGTCTCGTACAGGACTGTTAGTGTCCTGTGCTGTATCAGAAAGCAAGCCATAGACCCCAGCGCCTACGAGCAGGAGGGTCATCACGTTGGCCGTGTACAACTTCGGGACTTGCACTGTGTACGCTTGCGCCTCTGTCAGTGCTATGGCGTGATCTTCGTTCGCAGTAGCGAGGAATTCTTTGAGTGTCATCGTGTTCGTCCTGTCTCGCTGAGCAGTCTCGCTGCCCTACTAATATCGGCTTCGTGAGAGACCTTGCAGTGATCGCGCTCAATTGGGCTGAACAGCAAGTCAATCAAATATTCGGTTTTTACTCGCCCGTAGCGGTATGCGTCACCACTAATACTGTGGTTTGGCGTCCCGGTTGATGGGTAGATAATGCAATTTCCAAGCTGCGAAAGCGCATCAAAAATACGGATCAAATAATCCTTCATACCCGCCCCTCATACAGTGCAATCGCCTTCACTAAATCCACGCGGTAGTAGTCCATGCCGTTTCTCGTTTCTTCGTACACTGCCCAACGGCTAACAAAGCCGCCCGCAGTCACAGCAAAGCGCATTGTGTGATAGCCCATTGATCTGGCCCGCAAACCAATCTCGACATTGATTGCGTCAGACAGATCACCGTGTGCCTTTGTAACCTCGCACTCTGTCTCAGAGATGCCATGTTGGGCTGGGTAATGTCAATCACCATCTTTGCTCCGTAAATACTGATAAAGCCCGACAATCACGGACAGCATAGCGAACACTGAACCCGCCAACACTGCACCAGGGGTTTGAATTACTAGCAGAATCTCGGGGGCCATCACTCGCCAGCCCAGCACGCCGAAGTACACGACTGCCGACACCATGATTGCGCGGCGAAACAGCATTTTTGACGACAGCGTGAGCACCAGCCATTGCCATGCTTTTACAATCCAGCCCATGCTGCCCGCCAATTACTATCCCAGTGCTCTGGACGAGGCTTACCTGGACGCCATGCCTTTAGGTACAAGCCCAGCGCATAATCTGAATCCACCCGCCCACCCGGTAAGGCGTCTGGCAGACTCCACAGGAGCAGCCGTGCGTATGCCGATGCTAGTACGTCATTGTGTTCAATCGCCCTGTAGACTTCGTTGGGGCTGTATAGGAACGTCTGATTTAACCCAGCCGCAAACTCTTGCGTACTGTGGTGCCGCTGAACACCTGCAACGCCGATCTGCTCAAACTGAAAGAACCCGCGAGCAGGCCCGCCAACTTGAACCCTATGGCGTAAACCAGACTCCTGCAATGCAATCGCTATCAGCATCGCCCTAGCAGGCGTCGAATCCATGCGCTCTGGCAGTATCGACAGAGCCGGTATGATCGCCAGCGTTAGCAGGTGATCGGGTGTCACTACTTCCTAAGCTCCCGATCAATCAGCCGATCAACCTTGTCCTCAATGCGCTGCAAGTCCTGCTTTTGCTCGACTCGCATACTGGATAGGTGCGCATTCAACTGGTTTTCACGCTCTGTCTGACTCTCTTGCAGATACCGAATCTCAACCTTGTTGCGCGCCACGTCCGACTTCATCACGCCGAACTCTTGCCCGAACACATACACAAACCCAATGCCGCCAGAAATTGCTGCCAGCGTTGCCAGCAGGTGGGCGACAGAGAAAATCTTGGCCTTGTGCCATTCCTCACGCTGCTCTGATCTTTCTGGTTTAATACTCATCGGCTTCCTTGCAATTAATAGGCACCCGCCAACGCCCCAGTGGTTAGCCTGGTGATCAGACGTGGCGAGTGATCCGCTCGGAGTCTCCAGACACAAAGCGAATTAGAAGAAAAAAGCCCCAGTTAAGGGGCAAGGGATAGGTAGCGACTCCCATCCATCAAGGTTCAGGCACAAAAAAACCCGCACGCGGCGGGTTCTTTGGGTGTCAATTAGTCTACTGTGACAAAGTATGCCCTATTTGGTGCGACAGTCAAGCCCCCAATCTTGACTCAATCCAGCCCTCTGCACGATGCCGAATATCCCGCACATGGTGGCGAGTGTGGCGCACATGGGTTTCTCTGGTGAGCGCTCTAGCAATCACTGCGTCACTACAGCAGTGGACGTAAGACATAACGATCACAGCGTGACGATACTCATCTACCTTGTGTAATTGAGAAACCACTACGTCAACCTGCCCATGCGTCTCATCATCCAGAGCTGGCAGCTTTACGCCCCAACCGCCGCTTTTGCTCAGCCGAGAGAATGGCGTTTCGTGCGAGTAATCAAGGTGGCTGGCGTCATTGATTGTTCGACTCTTACCCCATCGTATCAGTACGCTCTGCACGTCATTGCTCATTCTCCACCCCCATCAGCCGCTCCCGCCCTATCGCCCTATCAGTCCAGTTGCAGGACTGGCACCACCAAGCTCTGACTTGCATACCAGCCTGGGCATTGATGCAGGCCGTCACCTTATGGCCGCAATACGGGCAGTTCATGGCTTCCATTTTTTATCCACCAACTCCAATCCGTAGTGCTCAGCCGCTTCCATTAACGTTTCGATTGAAAGCAGCGGGTGCGCCTCAACATCTACGCCAGCCATACCAATAGAGATTCTTGCCAATACCGGCCCATCAATTGGGAAAGTAAGGCACAGGTTGGTTACCCCCTTAATCGCCACCCCGTCACTACCGTAAACTTGGGTGTCAATAGACACGCCGCCGGTAGATACGATTCTTATTGTTTCCATTTGTCATCCATCCACATAGCCAGCAACACAATCCCCGCTCGAATCAAGTAGAACGCTGTCACCACCACTGGCGGCGTCAGTACGATTACTAGAGTCCACTGCCATAAGCTCATGCGATTCCCCTGAGTTTCTTGTAGTGTTTCGCCCTGCGGGTGAAGATCCGCTTGATTCGCTTCAGTTCGTCAATATCAAAGGTGCGCGGATCATTGCTGTACTCAAGGCTTTCCACCCTGTCCTGCCCAATCTTCCGCACCAGTGCTATCCGGTACTCAACCACGTTGCCCGACTTCATACTGTTGCACTGAGCGCAGCTTGCGTGGACGTTCCATGCGTTGAAGCGAAGGTGGCTTGCAGCCGCAACCGATCGGTAATGGCTCGCATGGCGCTGGCCCTGATTGGGTGACTGCCCGCACGATATGCAGGGCTGGTGAGCGTCACGCGCCCGAATGAATAGGTTAAACTCCTTTTGCGCTTCCTTGGCCCAATCTGCCCGAGTCTTGATAGCGTCCTTGCGCGCCCTGTGTGCCTTCTGGGCGGCTTTCTCTCTGGCCTTGCCGTTGGTTAGGCCTGAGTGCTTCACGGCGCACCTTGGGCCGCATACGGATTGGAGCGAACGCATGGGATTAAAGTCAGCCTTGCACACCTTGCACACCTTGGCCTTGCTCACTTATTCGGCCTCAGAGTCGTGTTCGTCAGGTACACAGGGCAGCGGTTTAACTCCGAGCCAACTAGCTGAACGTGCTTGCCGCTTGACAGATACTCAGCAGTCTGGCGCTCAATGTCTGCCCTGTCCCTTGCTTTGCGCTCAGAATCACTTGGCTTTTTCTCTGGGAATCTTCTGATTGAATCGGATCTCATGCCGCTTTGCTCCTTGCTTCCCATTCCTGAGTCTCACGACACGGCCATGCGACAGTGACGCCGGTTTTGGTGGATATAGCCCTATCCACTGCCGCGTAAACGGCCATGACATCTTTCGTGCTTTGATCGGTTGTCGAGTCAACACCTGCCATCGCATCCATGACAGGTCGCCAAAATCGCTCCATGCAAGTGTGCTTGCTAAAGGGAATCTCTAGCCCGTCTTTCCACGGAAACGTGCGTACATCGAAACCTGCGTCATTTAACGCAACGGCCAACTGCTCGCAATACTTCCACATGGAATTATTCTGCTTTCCCGTCCTGGGCTTATCAGTGATGACCTCTATCCGCTCCATACCCTCCAAGGCATCACGATCGGCGTCAGTTACCGGCTGCCAGTAGTCGCTCATCTGGCCCACGCAGCGCTTAAGCTCGGTCATGCCTGGGCTTCCCCTACGGAAATCACAAACTCAGCAGCTTGCTGCGGGACAATGGCGTTACCATAGCCGCGCAGTCGTCCCACCCGGGCGGATATCCCATCAGCCAACGGGAATGTGCCGGGTTCAACTGGCCGCCACTTTCCATCTCGGCAGAGCAGCCAGTCAGCAGCTCCCCATTGGCCGTTAGTCGGGCTGGGCCTGCTATCGCCGTGAAATCCTGAAGTCTCTGTTGCCGCTTGCTGCCGTCTGTGCGCTTTATCTCTGCTGGTTGTGGAGCCCTGTCGTTGCTGCAGCTCGGAGTCGGCCAGCCGCAAAGCACAGCCTGTCGGGGTAGTTGGTCCACCCGGCTCCTGCCGTCCGACCGTGTGGTCGCCATGCCAGGCGTGTCCTTCCAGTCCCGCGCTGATGCGGTTACCCAGCCAGTAAGCGCGGTCCCTGATGTGCGGGGCACCGATGCCCGCAGCCGGGAACGCGGTAAGCCCGAAGGCGTATCCAGTGGCTTCCATGTCAGCTTGTACAAGGTCGAACCAAGGCCCTGTAGCCTTGCTCGCAACTTGCTCTCCAAAGACTGTTGCAGGCTGGCGCTGCTGGATGAGCCAGTGGAAAGCTGGCCAGAGGTGCCGCTCGTCATCAAACCCTGCGCCTTTGCCTGCCGCGCTGAAAGGCTGGCATGGGCAGCTTCCTGTCCAAACAGGGCGGTCGTCTGGCCATCCTGCAAGGCGCAATGCGAGGCTCCAACCTCCGATTCCTGCAAAAAAGTGGCACTGTGTATACCATTCAAGTTCATCTGGCCTAACATCCTCTATGCTCCTTTCATCGACTATTCCGCTTGGTATCTGCTCTGCTTTTATCAGTTCGCGCAGCCATGCCGCCGCGAATGGGTCTATCTCGTTGTAATAGTTCACGCCTGCGCTCCCAGGCAAGCCGCAAGTATGTCTCTACCAGCCCACGCAAATGCGGCGGGACTCTCTCCAACGCTTCCCGTCTCTGCTCCAATGTCGATAGCGCCCTGATCTGTGCCGCGTGCTGTCGTGGCGGCGTATCCACAACGCTCTCCGCGCTGAACGGCTCTCCGAATAGACTCATGGTGATACCCCAACCCCCTGCCGATTTGCTTCCACTCCGCGCCCCATGTTCTAAGCTCCATAGCCAGCGCAATGTCGTCTCGATAAATTAGCTTCCGCATATCAGCACCACACCGTGTTGTGGATGGGTATGTCGTCTCGCTTGCGCCAGGGCATTCTCAGCGGTTGCATCTCAGTCAGTGGAGCGGTGCGGTAGTAGCGAGCCAATCCATCGCCGTGCTTGCGCTTTTCAATGCCAAGAATGCCATCAAACTTCAGATCAACCATGCCCTGCTGAATGGAGTTAAGCCCAGCCTTTCTGCCGCTGGCCGACATAACATCCTGTATATCTACCGCTCGAAAAAACTCGCCGGACTTGTAGTGCCGGGAGTCCAGGATTGTTTTGCGTATGCTTTTGGTCATGCGGCACCGCCGAAAATATCGTATTGAGATTCTTCTGCGCTGAGCATGTTTCGCTTTGCCAACTCAAAATATGACGACTTCAACTCACATCCGATAGCCTTTCGCCCCATCTTCACGGCCATATATGCTTCGCTACCTATACCCAAAAACGGAGTCAGAACCGTGTCGCCTTTCTTTGTCCAAAGCTGCATGGCGCGCTCGATAACGTCTAGTTGCAGTGGGCATATATGGCGCTCATCGTCACTGGCGCGGCCTTCGCGGAAGTTAAGCGTGTTTGTTTGGTTTATGTCGTCCCATATCGGGCTGGCGTATTGCTGCCAAACATCAATGCTTGTTCCTTGGGTTCCTGGCACGAAATACCACCGGCCATCGCTGTATTGGTGGCCTTTAAACCCCATAGGTGGGTTGTCGCCAACGTAATGCGTGAACTCGCCAGATACGGGATTCTCATTATCCCCAGGCTTACGCATCACCACCAAATAATCAGGTATACCCTGCCTGCTCATGGTGGAGTCCTTCTTTACCTGCTTGTGTAGAAGCCCCAGCGCTTTAGTGCGCTGCATGGCAATCACAGGGTCTTTCCAGATACAAACCTCGGAGTGGTAGATAAAGCCAGCATCCTGAAATGACCTGATAAGGTCTCCACGAAAATCCTTAATGCCAATAAAACCGTCATTCTGCTTACTGGTCGGCAGGTTCATGCAATGCACAGCCATTAGCCGCCCCGGCTTCAAGCTGCGGTATAGATCAGCAACCAGAAACCGAAAGTGATCGAAAAACTCTTTATCATCTTTCACGTTCCCCATATCCCTATCGCTATTGCTATAGGTGTACAGGCTGGCGAATGGTGGGCTATATATCTGGAAGTCCACGCTGTTATCAGGAAGCCCTGCGACAACTTCAACCGAGTCTCCGTTATAAATCGCGTAGTTGTTGGTGATGACTTGGTCGATTACTGAATCCATGATGGTATCTCCATGCTCAATTCTGGCTGGTATTGGGTTTTTTCTTGTTGTGCCCTGCCAAGCTGGGCCAGCGTCTTGTCGCGCATAATGGCGATCATTTCTTTCTTCAATTCTTTATGCTGCGACTCTTTGCGTTTAATGTTCGCAAGCACTCCACCCTCAACATCGGCGCTAACAATGTGAACATGTACGGGCTTGGTTTGCCCGTAGCGCCAACATCTACGCACCGCTTGATAGAACTGCTCCCATGAGTCGGAAAGGCCAACAAAGACAACGTGATTGCAGTTCTGCCAGTTCATGCCAAACCCTGCGATTTTTGGCTTGCTCACAAGAACCGGAACATCACCACTCGCAAAGCCCAGCATGGTTGCCGACTTGTGTGCAGCGGGGTCGGAACCTGTCACCTCTACAGCCCCATCAATCGCATCTGATAATTTCTCGCTTTCGTTGTTCAGGTGACACCAGACAAGAACCTGCCCATTGATCCCATTGGCGATTATCGAAGCCTGCTCAACACGCGCATCAACCGTGTCTTTTCTTGCTCGGTTCCTGTCTAGCAGCCCAGTCGCAACCGGCGCGAATAATCCTTCTGTGATACCTGAATCAATGACGTGCTCGTGAAATATCAGCTCCGGCAATTCATGCCCATCATCGGAATACCCAAGGTCAGAAGGCTTGCTGATGAATACCGCCCAAGTCGCCAGCCACTCGAAGAACTTGCGCCTGCCGTGGCCCTTCAATCTCCATTTGCTTGTGTCGCTACCGTCATGGATGAAAAACATCGCCAGCATTTCAACCTGAGACATAATCCCCAAGAACTCGGACTGAGTGCCAAGCTCCATGAAATCATTGGGAGAAGGTGTGGCCGTGCAGCTAAGCCGGTATGGCGTAGCCGAAAACATGCTTGTGACTTGCTTGCGAACCTTGCCCTGCATTCCCTTCAAAATGCTGGACTCGTCCAACACAACACCATCGAACTGGTCTGCATTGACGTTGTGCAGCTGCTCGTAATTGGTCACATAAATATGAGGACCAAAAACGTCAGCAAAACGGTATCTATCAACATGGATGCCAAACTTTGCGCCCTCTGCAATCGTCTGGTCTGATACGGCCAGTGGGGCCAAGATCAATACAGGGTTACCGGTATGCCTTGCAACCTGGTCGGCCCATGCAAGCTGCATGATCGTTTTACCCATGCCCGTGTCAGCAAAAACAGCCGCCTTCCCTCGATGGCAGGACCATCGGACTATATCTATCTGGTAATCGAACAAAGGGTACTCAGATAAATCAGCATCAAAGCCGCTTGTTTGAGTCATGAACTGCTTATCTCGTAGGAATTTTTGATACGCACTCATACATGGCTCCATGCTTCAAAGTGCCTAACCCTGTGGATAGTGTTGTGATGTACGCCGTAGTGCTCTGCCTGGCGCTTAGCTGACCACCCATACCTGTTCTCGCGGATCTCAATAACCTTTTCTGTGGTCAGTCTCGCGTTGTATCTAGCCTCGCCTCTTTCGTGATTTGTTCGCATAACTACCTCGCCCATGAAGTATCGTTTAGATCATCGTGCAGAGTGGATTCCCTGCTAGTTTGCTTTTTTATCTCTATATCATGCAAGCCTTGCCAGTCGTTCATGATTGCCGCATCGACTAGCGCCTGCTGATGCCCTTCATCGTACTTTAGTAAAAACTTAATTACCTTCTTCATAGCCAGAGCAGATAGCGGCTTTTTCTTTTCCTGCCTGTACTCTGACCATTCGTCTACAGCGTCTTGGTTCAGTCCTATTATTTGCTGCTGGACTAGCTTTAGCTCTGCCATAAATCCCCTTTATTCAGACAATAGGTGACATATAGGGACTGTTTGTGACCCCTGTCAGCCTACTGGCTTTATCCAATGTCCCGTGCAATCCAGTAATCAGCAAACAGTTATATTCAGGCTGCCAAAACCTCACCCTAACACTTAGGTCACAATTACGCTGTTTATCCCGTCCCTTAAAGGTCGGATTGCAGTTACTTGCTTTCGAGGGCGGCTGCACAATGAGACAGCACGATTTCGCCAGGCCCGACTGGGCGGCAATAAGAACAGGAGGGTTGCGGATGGTGTTAGCTTTCGCTAATATACTTCCTGTTCTTGTTGCTCGCACAGCAAGACTACTAAAGCCCTCGCCCAGAGGCAAGCCCCAACCGGCAACGGAAGGGGCTTTTTTTTGTCTACGCATTAGGCTTTGCTCCACTAATCAGCTTGTACTTGGCATACCTGCGATCACCATCGGCCACCATTGAAGTAACCACATCAAAGCCTTGGTGTCGTATTTCATCTATCCGCGCCGCAAGCCTAAAGCATCCAAACTTAGTCAGCGCCATGATTGGCGTGATAGATCGGCCTGCCTTGAGGTGTGCGAGTATTCTGTCTTTTTGGCTCATATCGCTGTGTCCCGTAAGTATGAATCCAGACGCTCAAGCTTATTGATGGTCGGATTCTGGTTTACGCCCTGGGCAAGCTTGGTCAGCCATGAATAGCTAACATCGCATTGCTTGGCTATCAATCGCCACTGCCCCTTGCGCTCGTTTAGCATCCGTCTTACTCGATCTAACATATGTTTATCCTTTAAGTGATACCGCATCATTATCAATATAATAGCTGCCGTCAACGCCTTTTGCAAACTATTTGCCAGTGTCTATGCGCTTCTATGTACATGTATCATTATGCTACACGTTTAAATAACTATTTTTATTTATCATTCTACGGCTTGACACTGTTTGCTTGCAGGTCTAATCTACTTACATGCCCACAACAACGGGCCGGGAGAAAAAACATGATTTCACTAGCAAACATAATCATCGGCGTGGCCTTCGGGCTGGCACTGCTCATTAGCTTAGTGGGGATATTCGCATGAATGACGTTAAGTACATGTTCCCTGATCGCCGCCCAGCGTACCAAAGCCCCGCTGTGGAGTTCTGGAAAGGCTTTGCAGTCTGCGCTATCGGATTCGCCTGGGGCGGTATCACTGTCTACTTCTGGCTTGGGGGTGCGCTGTGAACATATCTGAATTGGACGTAGAGAGCACACACCAAGTCTCATGGGATTTAGAAAAGTTCGGCGTGATTATCCACGGCGTAGCAAAGAACGGCATCGACTGCACTCATGAGCTAACAGACGGACAGATTGACAGCCTGCGCTGGCAAATTGAGAAAGAGCTGAAGCGTGACGCGGAAGATTCCAAGGCCAGCGACAGCTACTACAACTCGCTGGATCGGGCTGAGTTCGATTACCAGACGGCCAATAGGAGACTGTGATGAAAGAGCAATGGGTAACGATAACACTGGAAGTGCCTTTGAAGGCTATCGACTTCAGAGAATGCGGTGACGGCTGCGGCCAGATTGACGGGCTTGGATACGCGAAGTTTAAGAACGTGAAGATCGAACGCTTTGGGCTTAACGATGTTCAGGCCGCAGAAGAAGCTATGAAAGCGGCGCTGGGCCACGAAGAACCACGATTGAACGTGTATGACAGGCAGGCCGACTTGCGAGCATTTGCGGATCAAGAGCAGGCCAGGGTGATGGGTGACGGTTTTAGTAAGGCGAGGGACGCACGATGACAAATCAAATAGCACTCAAGCAAGGCGGGGGGTTTGCACTCCAGCCTCAGAACATGAAAGAAGCGATGGATATGGCCGCTATGCTGTCACGCAGCGGCATGGTGCCAACCTGCTACAAGGGCAAGCCAGAGGACACCTTGGTGGCAATGATGATGGGCAGCGAGATTGGGCTTAACCCCATCCAGGCATTGCAGAACATTGCGGTAATCAACGGGCGTCCGTCCATCTACGGTGATGCGCTGCTGGCGCTGGTGCAGAACCATCCCGCGTTCGGCGGCATTAATGAGACATTCAACGAGTCCGGTAATGTTGCTACCTGCACTGTATGGCGTAAGGACGGCGAAAAGCACACGCAGACGTTCAGCCAAGCTGATGCGGCTACTGCAAAGCTGTGGGGGAAAGCCGGGCCGTGGACTCAGTACCCGAAACGGATGCTACAGATGCGCGCCAGAGGCTTCGCTGTTCGCAGTCAGTTCGCAGACGCGCTTGCTGGGCTTGTGATTAGGGAGGAAGCTGAGGATATGCCGGTGGAGCGCGAGGTTGCCGCGCAATCAACTGCTGAACCCGAGTTCTACGAAGAAGAAATGTTCAAAGCCAACTTGCCGAAATGGCGGGCAGGCATTGAGCAAGGAAAGATCGCCCCAGCCGAGGTGATTGTCAGGGCGGAGTCACGCGCTCCTCTTACTGACGCCCAAAAAACTGCTATCAATAACTGCGCGCCGATTGAAGGGGACGCCGAATGAAAACACTGAATGTTGTACAGGGAAGCCAAGAGTGGCTTGACGCTCGCGCTAAATACCACACGGCAAGCGAAGCCGCCGCCATGCTTGGGTTTAGCCCCTACATGAGCCGAAATGATCTGCTCAAGCAAAAGGCGCTCGGCATTGTTGAGGATGTTGATTCCGCAAAGCAGTATCTTTTTGATAAGGGCCATGCTGCCGAGGCGGCGGCGCGTCCAGCGGCAGAGGAAATCATTGGGGAGGATCTGTTTCCCTGTACTGGCGTTGATGATGAAGGCTGGCTTCTGGCTTCCTTTGACGGGGCAACCATGCTGGGTGAAATTCTATGGGAGCACAAACTTTGGAGCGACAGCCTGGCTAAACTGGTTGATGCCGCCGATTTGCCCGATAGCCACTGGCCCCAACTTGAGCACCAGTTGCTTGTGTCTGGCGCAGAGAAAGTGCTTTTTATGGTGTCGGCCGGCGAGAAAGAAACGCATTGCTGGTATGAGTCACAGCCAGAACGTAGGGCGCAGTTGATTGCAGGCTGGCGTCAGTTTGATAAGGACTTGGCAAACTACGAGCACGTTGAACACGCTCCCCAAGCCTCTGGTGTTGCGCCTGATTCGCTTCCATCATTGCAGATACAAGTGCGCGGCGAAGTCACTGCGTCCAACCTGGCGGCATTCAAGACACACGCCCTTGCAGTGTTTGACGGTATCAGCACTAACCTGCAAACAGATCAAGACTTTGCCGATGCCGACAAAACGGTTAAGTGGTGCCAGTCAGTAGAGGACAAACTTGATCTAGCCAAAGAGCAGGCATTGGCGCAGACAGCGAGCATTGACGATCTGTTCCGCGCCATTGACGAAATCAAAGCGCAAGCCAGAGCCAAGCGCCTTGAGCTGGACAAGATGGTTAAGGCCCGTAAAGAATCAATCCGCGTTGAAATCCTCGCCAAAGCTAAAGGGTTGTTTGATGCTCACGCCCAGCAGATCAACACGTCACTGGGCAAGGTGCGCGTCCCTGAAGGCATGGTAAAGGCAGACTTTGCCGGTGCGATGAAGAACAAGCGCACGATTAGCAGCCTGCATGATGCCGTTGATACCGAGCTGGCACGCGCCAAGATTGCTTTCAATGAGGTTGCAGATCGTATCCGGCTGAACCTTGAAACACTCCGCGCCGATGCCGCTGGTTATGAGTCGCTGTTTGCTGATTCCCAACAGCTTGTCA
>Ga0222689_1000392_pt1 | contig 12429 bp, 27 predicted proteins | sample AntAcemetage1231_FD_179838 | JGI IMG/M metagenome (GOLD analysis project Ga0222689, IMG submission 179838) | Saline water microbial communities from Ace Lake, Antarctica - #1231 | ecosystem: Environmental > Aquatic > Non-marine Saline and Alkaline > Saline | place: Antarctica: Ace Lake...
GTAATCTAGTTATGTTCGCTTCCAACGCTTGACCAGACTTGACCCGTGAACCTATGTGGCAAAGTAGGACGTAAAGCCCACGCCATAGGTTCTCGGGTTAAGTCGAGCCTAGTTTTTTTTTTCAAGCACTTCCCCCCGAAAGGGTATTGATGCAAGTGGCTTGGGATTGGTCAATTGCTATTTGAATCGATTAGAGGCGCAAGCCTCAAGCTTCAAGCGCCAAGCGGCAAGCTTGGCGCCTGCGGCAATATGTACAGTTTTAATTTGTTTTAAGATGTGCAAGTATACAGGAAACAGAAAGGGATATAATTATGTTAATAAAAGATGCGTTAAAAATTACAGGCTCATTTACTAAGACTTCAAAAATGCCAGGCTTAAGTTATAGCTTGCCCGCATGGGAATGCCAAACGGGCGCCAAACTTCGGAAGGTTGAAACTTCTCCGTGTTTTGGTTGTTATGCTTTGAAGGGTAATTATACAAGATACCCTGCTATTAAAGCAGCGCAATATGTAAGATTAAACTCACTCACTAATCCGTTATGGGTGAAAGCGATGATTGCAAAAGTTAAGAATCAAACCTGGTTTAGATGGCACGATGCCGGCGACGTACAATCTCACGACCATATGAAAAATATTTTAGAAGTTGCAAGATTAACGTCGCACGTTAAGCACTGGATGCCCACACAAGAGCGTCCATATCTTCCAGCACCTGAAGCGGTTCCGGATAATATGGTGATCAGGTTGTCGGGTGCACGCGTCGACGGACCGGCTCCCAAAGCCTGGAGTCATACTTCAACAGTAGTTACAGACGGCAGCCCAAGTTGTCCGTCAGGGACTCAGGGCGGTAAATGTTTGGATTGTAGAGCTTGCTGGAATAAAGATATATCAAATATCAGTTACGGAAAGCATTAAATGAAAAAAAGAAAAATTAAAAGAGGTAATTTGCTGCCGTGGTTCCTGGAGGATCATAGCAGCCTGCCGGCCTGGTATCTTAAGGATTGCCTGGAATTTTTTGATTGGTTAAAAAAAGATAATAAAGAAAACAAAGAAAGAGAGACACCAAACTAATGACCGTTAAACATTGGAATACAGGACAGAGCGCAGCCAGATTCAGGCTGCAAGCCTCAAGCGACAAGCAAGATATAAGACTAAGCCCAGCAGCTCTAAAGATCCATGAAGCCTGGTGCCAGGACAATGGCTACAAGCTTCAAGCGGCAAGCCTCAAGCAGCAAGCTTCAAGCGGCAAGCCTCAAGCTCCAAGATACAAAAGTTCAGATTACGCAGCCCGAAGGGCTGCGTCAAAATGAAGCAGCAAGCTGCGGCAAATTGTCGCAGGGCAATCTGTCATATTGACGACTAAATTGACGCAGGAGCCCGGCATCTTGACTCAGGCATCAAGCGGCAAGCTGCGGCAAAACGCCGTTTCCAATTTTTGAATTCATGAATTATAATGTTTTTAATTAAACAATTAACAAAAAGGAATATATGAAAATGGACACCTTAAGAAAAAAAGCTACTTGGGAGCTCAAGGTTATGATTAAAGCCTTGAGTCAACCTATATCGAGCTTTATAAATACGGATGAAGACAACCAAAGACTAGAAGACGCTACACTAGTTTTAAAGGAAAGAAAAAAAATATGACTATAGACAAAAATGCTGAGGGCGCTTGGCGTATATGTGAAAATATTAATGGATACTTGGAAACCCAAGTTTATTATTTTTACACTAAAGCCGAAGCGATCAAAAAGTTTAATCAATTTAAAAAGGGGGTAAAAAATGCTTAATCAAAAAAGTGAAACTTGCGAAGAAAAACTTCAACGGATGGTGAAATCTATCGCTGAAGATATTTCAAATTATGGTGATTCCGATTCTTTAGCGGGGATGCTTAAGTTTTCTAAAGAGTATGAAGTTTACTCTGTAGAATATATTACGACTCAGGATCACAACTATAAAGCCGCTAGGCTTATGGTTGCGGGCGGCGGGCCAAACATCTGGATCAATTTACAGACCGCTCAGGTTGAAGGCTATTGGGGCGCGGATAAACGTGTTTGGGGTTTCCATGATTCTATCGGGCTGGACGATCACTATCGTGAAGAATTTGAAAATTCTATAGACGTTTTAAAAAATTCCTAACAAGGAACAAGAGGGCTGGAGGAATACTTCCAGCCCACAAGCACGCACCACAGGCCACAAGCCAACAAGCCAACAAGCCAACAAGCCACAAGCCACAAGCCACAAGCCACAAGCACCCGGAATCCGGAATCCGGATTCAAGCATCAAGCGACAAGCTAAAATTTTTTTTTTATTTATTTTCTAGGAAATTTTTTATTGGGGAAAAGCCCTGAAGCATTGGTGCAAGCTTCAAGCCGCCGGCTACCAGGTTCCTAATAACTTTTCCTTCATAAAGTTTTGGAGTCCGGCTTAAGGCATCAAAAACTATAATAAAAGTATTGAGAGGATGTTTCACGTGGAAGGCAATTTGATGTGGTGAGAAAGTAACTTTGTTAGTCTTAGTATATTTAAGCTCTACGGTAAAAAAGGTCCCAGAATTATTATAGCCCAATAGATCAGGAGTACCAGGAACGCTAAGGTTTTCAATTCGAATCCATGATATTAATGGAATGTTTTTTTTAATTTGGCCATAGAATTTTGTTTCAGGTTTCACGTTTTGTTCGCCTTAACAGGTTAGCCAATTTTCTTTAAAATTTTACCCATATTCCATGTTTCAGCTTGGATAGTAAATACTAATCTGTGAGACTCTCTATGACCTATTAGTTTATTTTCTACGAGTTGTAAACCAGCAATATCATAAAATTTACCATCAGGTAAACATACTTGAACACGAGCATTTTGAGCAGTCCCAGACACCATCATCTTGTCCAAAACCTGTCTTAACATTTTACCTTGCATAATTTCTATAATTTTTAATTAGTATCTGGCCCCCAGTATCTACCCCAATGAGTGTACTCAGGGGTTCGTAAGCCGAAGCCAGATATGTTAAACAATCAACCAAACAAAAAGGAAATAGCTAAATGCAAGTAAAGCTATCTTCTCTTGCAGTAATTAAGGGAAAACATGTCATGTAAACTTAACTACTATTGATTTATATATCATGTTGTGTTAAATAATCAATAGCTACAACATGCGACATAATAACTAAAGATAAAGCTAAACAATGGGATGGTAAATCAAGACCTTCAAATAACGTTTATACACAACCAGGAATATTTAAATTCTATGAATAAAAAATTATAATGCCAGTTAAAAAAAGATTAACAGAAATGCAAATTAAATTTTGTAATTTATTAATTATAGAAGAAGGTAGAAAAACTGCTACCCAATGCGCTGTCGAAGCGGGTTATGCTAAAGACTCAGCAAGACAGATAGCTAGTCAATTACAAAATCCAAAATTATTTCCATTAGTAGTTCAACACTTAGGTGAGATAAGAGCAGAATGGCAAAGAAAATATGATGTAACATTTGGATCTCATATTACAGAATTAGCTAAGCTTAGAGACGAAGCACGAGAAAAGAAAGCTTGGTCCGCTGCAGTTAATGCAGAAGTAGCTCGTGGTAAAGCAGCAGGTTTATATATTGAACAAAAAATTATTAGAACAGGAAAATTAGAAGACCTGTCCACAGAAGAATTAGAATCAAGAATGAAACAGATAATAGACGAGTACTCTCCAATTTTAGAAGGTGTGGGGGTAGAAGAATTAATAGAGAGAGTAAGAGAAGAGCCAGAGGATATAGATACATCGAATTAATCGTGATCAGTATCTTCTAATTGATTTTTAATCATATCAACCAACCAAGGATTATCTCTAAACACACCCATCATTACATTAGTTAATTGATTAACAACAGCTTCTTCAAAATCTGGTTTTTCTAGCGGAGCTTTTTCTTGATTTAATCCAGAGACTTGTACTGCAGCATGCATGATCTCATGAAAAATTGTGTTAGCTATTTCTTGACCACATAAATCATGTTGCACTTGAATAACATTTTGTCTGTAATCATACTCACCAAAACAATCAGTCATTTCCCATTTTTTATAATCAGGTCTAACATATCTAATCTTAACATCTTTGTAACCAATCCTAACATTGTTAGGTAGTCCATGAGTTTCAACTGGAAGTGGTCTGGGAGTTTTTTTAAAATGTTTAGTAGTAGTTCTTTTTCTCATAAAAACTCTATAGCAGATAAATTTAAGAAATACAATTCAAGGAAAAGATCAAAAAAATGTTCTTCGCGTTGGGTTTCTAATAAGTGTTGATTATACTGTGTTTTCTATATGTCTAAACCTGTAAGTCATTGAAATCATTCATGTTCTTCATGTTCTTACACTCTAAGAACATTTTTTTGCTCTACTATCTGTTAATACCAACATTAATAGTCTATTGAAATAAAATGTTCCAATGTTCCACTACTTTTTTTTTTATAAAAAATAAAAAAGTAATTCTTAAATAATATCTACTATAGAAAATTGATCCCGGAACCCTGAAGCCGTATACTATCCGCATAAACACTTGCTTTTTTGATTAAAGACCCATTGTTTTTTGTTCCAGGCTTAAAGAACATTTTAGAAGGATTTAAGGAATGTGGCAGGATAGTGACAGTATTGTGGCATAATTACCACAGTTATATTTTACCCTTATCTTTTAAATTATAATATTCATCGACTTTTCGAAGCCAATCATATTTAGCTTGACGGAACTCTTCAGCTTCCCAAACAAACTCCTGATAATAGCAACTTGGAGTTACTATAAAGTTTATACCTCTATAAATTTTAGTATTAAACATATCTTCAAAAGCCATCGCATAAGCTGCTGTTTGTAATCGGTAAGAATCATGAAGCCATTCTTTTTGTTTAGGCTTTGTACTAGATTTATGATCACAGATAGTAAGCTTATTATCATGCATACCTATAAGATCCGCTTGTCCGGCCCATAAGCCTCCATAAGCTAAATAAGGTTCAACTCCCCATACTTCGGTTAACCTACTCTCTAAAGCTCTCTCAATTAGAGTATCGGCCATTTTATGAGCAGTGTCACCTAACTCAGTCATATCTAAATGTCTCGTATCAGTTATGTGGTTTTCAACGATTCTATGCATAACAGATCCACGTTCTGCAGCTTGATCTCTAATATGATCAGCGTTCTCTAAACCAACTCTTTTCTGCCAATTTTCTAAAATTTTTTTCTTCTCTTCAGATTGTGTGGCTTGAAGTATAGTTGTAACAGATGGTAATTTCTCATCATTAATAGAATAGACTCTTACTCCATCAACTGTTGCCCTAGTTGATGTCGGGTAATCGAATTGTTTAAAGGTCCATTTATTCATTATATTTTATCTCCATATCTTTCTTTAACTATTCTTAAAAAAGCTTTTGCCATTTCAGGTGTTATACTATGTTTAGCATTATTATATGCCCAAGTCGTAAAAATTAAATTTTTAGGTGTATATTTTTTTGTACATATTATTCTATCTGTGGAAATATTGGTCATAATTTTTTTATGTTCTCCAGGTTTATTAATACCTCTTACAGTAGTCATTTTTTCTTTTGTTGCAGGACATTTCATCCCATATTTAACTTTTTGTTTTAACCAGTGATTATAAAATTGATCAAAATTTTTAAACAAATTTAATTTTTTTTTTCTTTTAACTACATGCCATAAATTAACAAAATAACCTCTTTCAGAATTATTATATACAAACACAGATTTTTTTAATTGGAGGGGATTATTTTTCCTGTATTTACTTTGATAATTTCTTTGTCTTTCGAGTATTTGTTTTTTATTTTTTAACTCATATATTTTCTTTTTTCTTATAATTTCTTCTTTATTTTTTAAATAGTATTCTTTTGTATATGCCATTATTTTTTCCCTCGTTTAGTTCTATCACCATAAAGTTTCTGCCATGACCATGAAGTCAAGTAAGTTGAGTAGTGATATATTTTTTTAAATATGTATCTAATCATTAATGTAATGCTTGTTGTATAGTAAAACCCATTTGTAGTTTTACTGTAAGTCTAACTTTATGTTTAAAAGTTTCCAAATCTCTATGCCACATATCTCTATCTACATTGTAAAAATGACGTCTCATATCTTTCCATTCTTTATCACTATAACTATTAAAATGTTCTAAACGTTCATTCATAAGTATCAGTCTGTCTTGATAATCTTCCTCAAAACTATCCATTACTTTATCTTTTCTATTCTTCACCTGTCCTCCTTATATATTCAATTGCTTGTTCAAGATTTTTTATCTTATCTTCAAATCTTCCCATACCCGTATTACAATTATTGCATGTCCAACCTCTAAATTTATGAGTAATATGATCATGATCGCATTGTAAATCTTCAGAATATTTTTTACAGCAATCACAGTAATCACTTTGTCTAGGGTTTTCTTTAATTAATCTATTAATTAAAACTCTTTGTTTATTTTTACAAACCTTACAAGTTCTAAGTAAAACTTTTCTATTAAAGACATCAGATCCACTATTAGGATGAAAATGCATTTGATTTTTTGTAACTTTGCAATCTAGACATTCAATCATGTCATCTGGATTTCCTCTAATCCACCAACCATCTCTCTCATACATATCAACTTGTTTATTTAAGGGAATATCAAAATCAAACCAACTTTCTCTAAATCTTTTTCCAGACATTTTATTTTTTCTCCAAACAGGTTTTATTAGTTCCAACTTCAATTGTTTTAAAACCATATAATTCTAAAACATTAGTAATTAAATCCATACGATAAGATTTAATGTCATCAAAGACAAATCTCGTATGAGGTGCTGCTCTATGTGCAAACCAAATAGCTTCATCTAAAACATTTCTAGTCATATGAGGACCATCAAAATGAACAAAAGAAAATTTAGAATGCTTATGCTTAGATTCATTCATAAATGTAGTATCAGTCATATTTACTAAAGTAAATTTTCCAGTTATAATATAAGGATACAGATCAATTAATAATTGATCTCTCATTGCATCTGTATAATCTGCAGTGTAAGCTTCACCATTATCATAATGCTGATATTTTAAATTTCCATAAGGATCCACTCCAACATGGAGATAAGCATTTTTAACATTGTCCATTATAATTTTAGATCCAAGTCCTTCTCTAACTCCGATCTCACAAGTTTTATAACCTTTGCAATCAAAATCTTTAGACCATTTTTCTAATAGATCGTAATCGGTACTATCTCCTCGAATCATTTTGCTCCTTCTCCTTTTTATTTACACGTTGTATTAAAGCATGTTTGTATACTATTAAATCTTGTATAGATTCATCCTCATCTTTAATCTGATTAGCATAAAAAATAATTGGACAATACTGATCTTCACCATATCCATCAATAGAATCATCTGGTAGTGTACATGTATACCTTTCTTCATCTTCTCCAAATATAATTAATTCAACATTATGATCCATCTTATAATTTAATAATCTATTTATTAGTGTTTTTACTTTCATTTCTTTCTCCTTGTTTTTCTCTTAGTTTAGATTGTAAATATTCTTTCTGTTTGAATAACATATCTACTTCATCATGTAATTTTTTAATAATTCCATTTAGTTCTTTTACTAATTTAGAATCTAAAATTAATCTTTCAGTATTTAAAATTTTACTACTTGTTCTCCGCCTGTTATTTAAGATTGATTCTAATCGTTCTTTATCCATCATAATTTCTCCTTGGTTTTTACAGGTTTCACAATCTGTTATTACCCATTCTCTACCTTCTTCAAATAGATTTTTGATGTAACCGTTCCCCTTGCAATCCTGGCATATAACTTTTTCCATTCATTCCTTCTTTCAATTGTATTTGTTTAACTTTTTTTAAAACATTACGTCTTACTTGCGTATGATTAAGTTCTGCAAATTGACAAACATCATAAAAATCTTGATTGGGTATTGTAAAATATTCTAATGCAGTTTGTTGCTCATGAGAATAATAAACCTTAAACCTCGCTGCAACCGTTGTTTTTTTAATTATATCTTCAATTGCAGTAATTAATACATTACGCCATAAATTACGTATTGGATTAAATTCTTCGTTTTCTTGTAGTGTTCTTAGATTTAAGTTTGCCATTTAATGTTCCTACTTTCTCGTTGATTAGTATATCTAATGTTTTTGCACGTGAGACTTCTACTAACGGTACAATTACTTTTCTTATCTTATCTAGCTTCGCACATGAAACATGTGAGAGGGCAACAGATTTATACTTACTTATGTCAGTCATTTTTTTTCCTTTTCTTTCTTTTTTTTTAATAACATTTATAGGATTATTATATGGTTTACAAAACCAATGTCAACATAATAAATAAAATTATTTTGAACCCTGATGCTGGATGCCTGAACCCTTAGCCTTGGCCTCTATAACGTTTGGTATTTTTTTGACGTTTCTCGTTTTTGTTGAATGTTTTTTTATGTTTACGGGCCCCACGTTTAGGAGGTCTGTCACGAGGTGTAAAATGTGTAAATTTAATTTTAGCCATTTTCCCTATTATCTAATAACCATTGTTTATCATCTTCATCTAATGTTAAATATCTTATTCTACCATTAATATGTTGTTTTACCTCAAAACCACAAGAACAACATTTATAAAATGATGAGACAATAGCAACTAAAATAGTTTCTTCTTGGCATGATTCACAGATACCATTAACGGTATCTATATTTGTAAATAATCTTTTTAATTTTTTATTTGACATATCTATCTGTACTTAAACCCATAATAGGTTTGTATTCAGTCTTACCATTTTTTTTAACAGCCATCAAATATTCTTTTCTATTCAATGATATAGTAGGATTATAAGATACATGAACCCATCCTGAATTAGGCCCATCTGCGGGATCAAAGTATTCTAATATGAGTTGATCAAACATAAGGTTTTCTTTAATCCAGTCACTTAATTCATTATTAGGCACGTCAAATATTTCTATATCGGCCGCCATTCCAAGACAGTGCTGAGAGCTTTTAGATCCCCCTAAAGCGTTATTTAACACTTCATCTCTAAATCCTGAGCTCACTGTTACAACCTTAGCAAAATGCTCTCTAGTGGGCTGTAAGACCCTCTCACATAGTGTTTTTAGGTTCTCTACCTGTTGTTCACTAGGATTATTATTAAGTCCCATACGAACAGCTTGTTGGCTTTTAGTCATCTCTGATAGATGGAAATTTTTGGAAAGTTTCATTTAAATAGTACCTATTTCTTGACATACAAATTTAGTTGCTACTTTATTCTTATTAACAAATTCTTCTTCTTGTAAAAGCATTATTTCTGTAGATATTTCTAATGCTGCAAGTGTGCATTCTTTCCATGAATTATAATGTTGTTTTATCTCTTGTGGGGGTAAACATTGATTATCTATAAAAGAACATAAAAATAGTATTAAAGTAAATTTCATCGTGCTGGACCTCCAAATAAAGCTAATAAACATATAGCTATTATTAATATAGCTGTAAATTTGTAGTTCATTCCTGGTTCCATATAGACACCCTCCATTATTTATTCATCCTTAAATATCCAGTAAGCAGTTCCAATAACTGCTACCAAAAATATAATATATAAAATAAGTATACCATTCATTTTATATTAATTATTTTTTTTAATAGATCGGCTATTGACATGACAAACACTCTTCGTACTTATCCTCCTCAACCTCATGTTCGCATTTTGAACAAGAGCATAATTCCATCAAAGGACTGTAGTGCTCAGTATCTTTTTTATCTTCATTGCAATGACACTGATGTTCACAGTTTTTACACTTGACCATCATGTAATTAAAATATTATTGCGCCAAGTATAAAAGATACTCCAGCTATTATAATTTCAGTTCTATTATGTAATTGCCATACCATGAACTTATTTTTGTATTCTTCAAACATTTTATCTCCATTATTTGATCTCTCCCCAGTTAGGTCCAGACTCATAATCAACTTTGTTTGGAACTTTAAGCTCTACAGCTTGTTCCATAATTTGTTTTATTTTATCAGCTTGAGAATTGGATTCAATAGAAAAATCAAGCTCATCATGTATCTGTATATGAGCTAATAAACCTTCTTTATATAGATCTACCATGGCTTTTTTAGTCATATCAGCAGCTGAACCTTGAATTAATTTATTTAATGCTTTGTAAGTAAAAGCTCTTCTTGTTGGATTACCGTGCCAATAGTTTTTTCTCTTATTGCCATCTTCGTCAGTAATAAAATTATCTTCATGATCTTTTAAATAAGGACCCATATCTTTTAATTCTTCCATTCTCTCATGATCTTCCGCAGGTACAAAAGTTCCCCAATCACTTCCTCTAAGAACTGGTTCATATTTAGGAAATCTACAACGTCTACCTAATAAAGTTTTTATTTGACCTTTAGCTTGAGAAGCATTCATTAATTTATTCATTAATTGTTTAACAAATGGAACCATATTATGGTAGTTAGCAAATAATTCATCAGCTTTTTCTTTAGTAACTCCTAACTCATTCATTAATTTTGCTTTTCCCATTCCATAAAACAAACCTAAATTAATTGTCTTAGCTTCCTTACGATCTATATTAGCTAAATCTGCAACGGTTTTGTGGAAATCAGTAGTTGGATCTTGTTCATAAGCATTAGCAACAGGTTCTACAGAAGATAAATTAAATCTTTTTGCATAGTGTGTAACTAACCTTGGCTCCTGTTGTGAGTAATCAAATGTCCCCCATTTGCAACCTTCATCTGGAAGAAATAAAGATCTAATTAATGGACCTGTTTCAGGATCTCTGGCTGGAATTTGTTGTAAGTTTGGATTGGAATAACTAAATCTTCCAGTTACTGTCCCTCCATCATCAGATCTAATTTGATTTATATCTGCATGAATTCTACCTTTATGTTCATGTTTAATAATTGAATCTATAAATGTAGTTCTAACCTTGTTTATTTTTCTAGCTTCTGCTATCATATTAACTACTGGATGTTTATGATTCACAAGAAAGTTTTTAGTAAATGATGGCTCACCTGTTTTCTCAGTTCGCTCATAAGGTAAATTTAATTTATCAAACAGTGGTGCAATACTTCTTGCGGCCATTAGCTGAACTTCTATTCCTGTTTCTATTTTTATTTGGTGGATTAAGTTTTCTTCTTTTAATGCTAATACTGTTTTCAATTGTTGAGCTCTTTGAACGTCCACTCTTACTCCTAAAAAACGCATGTCAACTAAGCAGGGAAAAAGATCAGTTTCTAGATTAAATATATTTTGAAGATCATCTTCAATAATTACTTTTTTAAATTTTTGCCACAATAATAAAGTTAATTCAGCATCCTTTTCTGCATAACTACCAACCTCAGTTGAAGGTAATCTCCACATATCTGCTTTAGGATCTAATCCTCTTTCCTTAGCGGCTTTAGTTAAAAGAGCTTCATTTTTACCTTGATTTAAATAAACCCAAGATAGAGAATTCAATGAATATTGAAATCTATTTTCATTAATAATAGATGCTGCAATCATTGTATCTATTATTAAACCATTAATTTGTATACCTAAATTACGAATCCAGGATACGTCATACATTGCATTATGAAATATTTTTGTAGCAGGACATGCACAAATATCTTTAAACCATTCTAATACTTTTCTACGATCCATGTTTGGACCTGATTCATGAGCGATTGGATAATAACCTTTCCAACCTTCTACAGCTACAGCTATACCTACAACTTCACCATTACCAATGATGGCCCCTGAACCCTTACTCTTTAAATCTGGATCTCTTGTTTCTAAGTCAATCGCAATCTCATCGTATTTTCTTAGATCAGGATATTCTGTAGGTGTTAACCATTCTGTAGTTGGTACAATCATTATATTAATCCAAACATAAATATTGTTATAATTAACAAACCAAAAATATCAGTATATGTATTCATTATTTTTTATCCGTGTCTTTCATCTTTTTAATTTCTAATTCACAATAATGAATTATTTTTTCAAGATCTTGTATTCCCGCTTTGTTTAAATAGCGACAAACATATTTAATAACACAGCCTTGAAAGAAACTCAAGTCGTTGTAGGATATGAATTCATAAGGTTGAATTTTAAATTTTTTATAATGTGATCCACCAATTTGTTTATCTTGTGGAAATGTGTCCTTGAAAATGTCTTTATGTGTCATAGTTTGTACTCATTTATTTTTAGGTTAGCTTTTAGTTTATATAGATTATTTCTAGCACGTGTTATTCCCACATACCAAACACGATGCTCTTCATCATGTTTTTCTGTGCTTTTCAACATAGCTTTTTTTATTTTATCTCCAATATCAAGACATAAAATTACGTTATCTTCCTCACCACCTTTACTAGCATGAATAGTAGATATCCATATTCTGGCAGGTTCATTTAAATTTTCTCCATTATTAATCATGTTTTTTACATAAAGTCTTT
>Ga0222689_1000398_pt1 | contig 12252 bp, 12 predicted proteins | sample AntAcemetage1231_FD_179838 | JGI IMG/M metagenome (GOLD analysis project Ga0222689, IMG submission 179838) | Saline water microbial communities from Ace Lake, Antarctica - #1231 | ecosystem: Environmental > Aquatic > Non-marine Saline and Alkaline > Saline | place: Antarctica: Ace Lake...
ACTTACAACATGATGCCTCCGTCTCGCATCATTTCTATATCGCATCTGAGAATACCAATGGACTGAACGACATAGAAGTTGAGAATTTCTCAGTTCACCCGAATCCTGCTTCCTCAATACTGACTTTCCAGCTCAAGAAGCCTGAGAGGTGCACACTGAACGTATACGATATAAAAGGAAAACTGATATACACCCATCAGGTCGATTCGCAGCGGCAGGATATCGGTGTCGGTACTTGGCCTGAAGGAGAATATCTGCTTGAATTAATAAGCCCAGGAGCTCGCTCAGTCAAAAAAATTGTCATCCTACATTGACCCATTGGCATCGAGTCGCCAAACTCCTTTTCCTCCTTTTTCTAATAATCGGAACACAGCAAAAGATGTTTTTGGAAAAAATATTCTTGGATATGGTGGATACACAATAACGCCCGAAATTTACGTGACAACCTAGGAATGGGCTCCCTGCTGGAAATACGATGTGGATAGAAATCAGGACGACGGTGAACTAATAATATCTCTTGAGGTTAAACAACCCATCACGGTATCTCTGCAACGTGGCGGTGAAACTTTGCAGACTTGGAGTTTTGACGATAGTTTTGAACATGTCATAAACATCAGCGAATACCCTGATACGTGGTATAGTTTTAAGCTTGAGGCAAATACATGGAATGAGGACGGCTGGATAATCGATCCTTGGCGAGCAGAGGATTGAATTGTTCGATCTCAAGAATGCATTGAAACAACGAATTCTTCAAATTACTCAATTCAAGTCTTTCACAACCTATGCTGAGAATTGATTCGCATATGGAGTATTCTAACTCCTTCAGTGAATTTACATGGGGAGCAGCGGTTTAACATCAAAATTGAGGTCTTCGACTTCTAATATTAACAACGTCTCTAACTGTGACAATAGCCTTTGAGAATACTCCATAGTTTCTACCTGTCCAAGTTATATCACTGGTGATGGAGTTTAAATACAGCCGACCTCACTGCTTTACTTTCTACCTTTGGTTTGAGTTGTCAATAAATGTCAAGTGTTCAATTGTGTCGTCGTAATTTGGGTGATATAGTTCAACACATTAGAAGCCCATTAATTCAGGTGGGCTGCATCTGTGTTCACTCTAGAAATAAATGTTTTGGATGTAAATACGATAGCCTGAAGTACAAGGAATATCACAATGATTACTGCAAAAACGAATTGCGATGATGTTTTACCTGAGAGATATAACTTCTCTGCAGAATCCATGATTTGTTTCGACTCTTCCAATTGAATCGCAGAAAGCTCATTCAGCACTACCAGAGCGCGATTTGCAATTGCAAGCTGCTGCTGTGTATTTCCATTTTGAAGAGTTTCGAATTCATCCAGAATTGTAAGAAGTTTATCTCCATTTCTTCTTTCAGCAGCCGTGAATTTGGTCTCTTGATACGCATCCGATTCTTCTCTAATTTGCAAGAGAATAGCACTAATGGCAACTCCCCTGCTGTCTTCATTCACGACTGTATTTATGACTTCTTTAATCTGGTACATTCCAGTCGCCATCCTAAAAATATATTCTTCAGCAATAAGACGATCCTCATATAGTGTGCTGATAGCGTTTTTCACGTTTTCCGTGTGATTTCTATCAATATAGTTGCTGAACAACACCAATAAACACAGTGCGAACAGTGAAGCAGAAGCGAGAAATTTCTGGTTAATACTGTAGGTCCATTTCATAGAATTCTAATTCAATTGATATTTGTGCTTCTAAGGTATCTTTAATAATTGAAAGAACTCATGGCTTATCTTAAGCCGATGAAATCCAATTCTGACTTAAAAATTCAGCTTGCTGAAACCCTCAAGATCATTTTCTAATAAATTCTAAATTTTTATTTCTACTCTACAATTGTTATTTTGTGAAATACCCTTCCTAAAACTTCTAGATTGTATTACTGTTATATTGCATCATTGACAAACCAAAAAAATCAAGACTATGAAAAGAGCAGCACAAGCCGTTTGGAAAGGCACAGGATTAGAAGGAAAAGGAACATTAACAACTCCGAGTGGAGTCTTTAAAGATCAACCGTATTCTTTCGTTTCTCGATTTAAAAATGAAGATGGAACCTTGGGGACGAACCCTGAAGAACTAGTAGCTGCGGCACATGCCGGATGTTTCAATATGGCGTTGAGCTTTCAGTTGGTTGGAGCTGGATTCACTGCCGAAAAACTAAATACTACTTCTGAAATTACTATGGAAAACTTTGACGGTGATTTTAAGTTTACACATATTCAATTGAATATGAAGGCTTCTGTCCCAGGAATCAGCAAAGAAAAATTTGAGGAATTGGCTACGGTTGCTAAGAAGAACTGCCCAATTTCAAAAGCCTTAGAAGCCGTTGAAATTAGTTTGAAATACGAATTGGAATAATTCAACTTCCAACATATTTAAGAGCTCATAATCCGACATTATGGGCTCTTTTGCTTTCAATTCGATCACTTTCTTATATTTACCCTATTGCTAAGCTTATCTAAAACTGTACTATGATTAAAACGGTCATCATTGAAGATGATCCAATGTCTTTGGATATTCTTAAAGATCTTATCGCGGATCATTTCACCCAGCTTCAAATCGTTGCTACTTATGACACTGTCAGGGATGCCATTCGCGGGATGTCAAAGCAAGAGGTCGATTTGGTATTCCTGGATATGGAACTTCCAGATGGACGAGGATTTGATGTTTTAAGTGGATTGGGTGAGATTAATTTCGAGCTTATCATAACGACGATGCACGATGCTTTTATGTTGGATGCTATCAAACATGCGGCTATCGACTATCTAATGAAACCGATAAATGCGAAAGATCTCGTCGCAGCAGTTGAGCGATTTGCATTAAAAATCCAAAAAACCCGCCAAAAGATTGAAGCCGGGCAGCAACAAGTTAAAAAGTCTTCACGCTTGGTCATTCCAAATCAGCAGGGATTGATTCTCACTGAAATTAACGATATCATCCGATTGGAATCTGACGGGGCCTACACCCACATCATCCTGAAAGATGGCACTAAAATTCTGGCCAGTAAAAATCTTGGACACTTTGAAGAGGAGCTTAAAGCACATGATTTCTTTCGGATTCATCACCAACATCTCATCAATACTAAGGAAGTAAAGAGTTACACGCGAGGCGATGGCGGCAGTGTCACGCTCAGCAATGAAACAACAGTCGAAGTATCTCGCCGCAAGAAAGATGATTTCCTAAAAATAATTGGATTGTAGACTGAGAATCTACCTAAATTCTACCATGTCTAAACTCAAGTTCGCCACTTATAAAGTGTCGCAGTAAGAAATGCGATTAAGCTGCTATCATTACATCAAATAAGAGGGGAAAAATGAGAATTACATTCTAGTGGATTCGATTCACAAAGAGTTCTTCCAGGTTTCTCTCCGAATGTAAAATATGGTTTATTTCTCCTTATACTCGAGAGCTATTCTAAGCCTTAACGACTAAGTTAGTTACCACTCGATTAAACCATTCATAGCGCAAGTTCTCACCCCTCTTATTTCTACTTCTAATAGTCAATCAAAGTTCTGAATTTCAATTAATCAATCAGAATGTGAGCATTCTGAAAAGCTCTCAATTACTTCTTTTAACGGCCACTCTGAAGGAATTACTTACCGTTTTTATTTAGAATGATTAATGCTGCTATCACACCTGGAACCCAACCACAAAGCGTAAGCAGAAATACTATAAGAATACTTCCGCAACCGCGATCATACACCGCTAGAGGAGGAAGAAAAATCGCCAATAAGGCTCGAATTAAACTCATGACAACTGAATAATGATTCGTACAAAAGTAAATTCTCAATTCAGCATCTTAATCCAATTTTGGTTAAAACTTTTAAAAATTCATAAAACCAAGAGTTCACTTTAAAAGTAAATTCCAACTGGTTCGCAACTAGGGAATCCAATCAAGATTAACTAAACCTTAAGGTATAATTCGAAGTGAATCATTGTATGAAATAGCCTCTCTGAGGTAAATTATCTACTAAATTCTGAGTTTTGCATTACGATTTAACAAATTCTATAGAACTTTGCGTTTCATTGACTGTTTTAAATTAAAGAATCGCAATCACAACTTATATGGCATTAATGGAGAGCTATTGAACCGCATGACCCGATTCCCTCATTTACTCATGATTGGTTTGTTGCTCCTACTGAGCGGTCTAGTTCATGCTCAAAACTCAGGCTTGTATTTTCACGGCCAAGTGCTAGACGAGGCAAGCGGCATACCTGTACCTTATGCCACTGTAGCAATCCACTCATCAATCACAGACCGAATCATTACTGGAACAGCCACTGACTTCGATGGCAATTTCAGTGTGGAGAGCGATTCAACACAAGTCTATCTCAGCATGAGTTTCATCGGCTTTGAGAACAAAGAAATTCGTCAATTCAGTCAGACAAATGGCAGAGTTGACTTAGGTGAAATCAGAATGACTGAGAACACTCAAGTCTTGGATGTGGCTGAAGTTGAAGCAGAACGATCGACCGTGGAATTCCAGCTCGACAAGCGTGTTTTCAATGTGGGTAAGGATTTGAGCAGCACAGGAATGAGCGCTATGGAAGTCTTAAAATAACGTGCCTTCTGTAAATGTAAATATAGAAGGACAGGTAAGTTTGAGAGGAAGTACCGGAGTTCAGATTCTAATCAATGGGAAGCCATCGGTTTTGGCGGATGAGGGATCCAATGCCTTGGGCAGCATTACTGCAGATATGATTGAAAGTGTGGAAGTGATCACCAATCCCGGTGCAAAGTACAATGCAGAAGGTACAGCAGGCATCATCAACATCATCCTAAAAAAAGAAGAAAAAACTGGATTCAACGGCTCTATTTCAGTGAACGCAGGAATTCCAGATAACAACAGTATTGGCGTGAGTTTGAATCGAAGAACCGAGAACTTTAATTTTTTCACTCAATTCGGAGCAGGCTACCGATCGATGCCCACTTTCGCCGAGAGTATTAACAGAAATACCGCTCTCAACACAGAGATATTGAGCGATGGAACGGAATATAGAAATGAGGATTTTTACAATATTACCGTCGGCACGGACTACTACATCAATGATAAGAATATAATCACCTTGGCTGGAAGCTTCGCTTATGAAGTTGAAAGTCAACCGTCAGAAACGGAATTCAGAATAAGGACCGATGGAATTCTAGATGAAAGTTGGATAAGAAATGAGAGCACGGAGGCAACAAACCCGAAGTACCAATATGATCTTCAGTACAAACGAGAATTTAAAAATAACAAGGACCATGTTCTGCTCTTCAGCACTTTAGGCAGTTTCTTTGGGAAAGAGCTTTCTTCGAAATTCACGAACACTTCCTTATTCGGTGGAGAAGAATATAGCAATCAGCTCACGGAGACGGACTTCTACAAATCTGACTATACCTTCAAACTTGATTACACCAACCCGATTAATGAATTTGTAACGCTTGAAACTGGGGGGATGTTCGAGATAAATGATGTGGGCAATGAATATGCGGTTTTCAATCAGGAGGATGGGATTTTCGTTGCGGACTCAGGACTAACGAACACCTTCGAATACAATCAAAAAGTGTTAGGTATATATGGCACAGGATCGTTTGAAAAGAAGGATTGGGGAGTGAAATTAGGATTGCGGGCTGAGCAAACGAATCTTGAAACTTTGCTGACAAACACTGGAGAGGACAATAGTCAGAGCTACTTGAATTTCTTCCCAAGCGTACATACCTCATACAAGTTTTCTCCATTGTTTTCCGTGCAGGCGGGATACTCGAAGCGCATCTACCGTCCTCGGTTGTGGGACCTCAACCCATTTTTCAATATTAGAAACAACTTCAATATACGTCAGGGAAATCCAGATTTAGAGCCTGAATTCGCAGATTCTTATGAATTGACAGGCATCTTGATATTTGAAAAGGTTTCCTTGAACTCTAGCATTTATCACATCTACACGACAAATGTTCACGAAAGAATATCAGAAGTTGATGGAAATGTGAGTGTGAATTTACCGGTGAATTTGGGCAGCAGAGCCAAAACAGGATTTGAGTTGAATGGGAAGTATACTCCAAGTAAGTGGCTGAGTTTTACCGGTGATTTTAATCTGGGATCATTCAGTAGACGCGGACAATTTGAAGGGCAGGACTTTTCATTCGACGGAAATCAGTGGTCGTCAAGATTGACTTCTAAGTTTAAATTGCCTTGGTCTACCGATGTAGAATTGAGTGGAAACTACGAATCAGATGTTGTGACAGTTCAAGGTGATCAAAGTGGATTTGCTTCCATGAATATTGGATTGCGCAAAAAGCTATGGAAAGGCAAGGCAGTATTGAATGTGAGTGTACAAGATGTATTTGCCACAAGAATCAGAGAAAATACGGTAATACAGCAGGATCTTTATCTTTATAATTTCTCGAGGCGCGGTCGCTTTATCACTTTTGGAGCGAGTTATAGTTTTGGAAAAGGAGAGGCAATGAGTTACTCTGGAAGGCGTCATTGATAAGCGCATTTTAAATAATCAATCATTCCGCTTTTAGCAATGGCTGATCATTCTAATATCTTGATTCTCTTTCGTTGCAGAGTAAAGTCTCCAATAATCTTAAGTGAAGGAGCAAGATTGAATTAATCCCTTTCGTAAAGCCTTAATCTATTTTTCAAGTCATTGAGCTCCAAACGAAGCTGATTTTCCTTCTCTAACAAATTCATCACCACATCAATCCCTTCTAAATTCACCTTTAATTCTTGATGAAGCCTCATGATTTTCTCTAAATGAGCCAGTTGATCGGCATGAATGAAATGATCTTGTTCGATGATCTCGATTTCTATAAGTCCAATATTCTGCAATTCATCAATGAAAGAAAACTCAACGCTATATTGAGAACACAGTAATGTGACAGGTATAAATTGTTCTTCTTTCATAAGGACTGAATTTTTTGAAGTTCGGTAAACAGCTCTTTTTCTTTTTCGCTTAGATGGGTCGGAATACTAATGTGGTAGCTGATTATAAGATCGCCATACTCCCCTTCCTTCTTGTAGATGGGAAATCCCTTCCCTTTCAATTTCACCTTAGAGTCATTCTTCGTGCCAGGCTTAATTTGAAGTTTCACCTTACCATCGAAGGTATCAACTGTGATTTCTCCACCCAAAATGGCTGTGTAAAGATCAAGATCGATGTCGGCATAGAGATTTTTGCCCTCTCGTCGAAATTTTGAGTGGTTGTTAATGATGAATTTAATGTACAAATCACCGTTTGGACCGCCATTAATTCCTTCGCTTCCTTTTGCCTTTATTTTTATGACTTGACCGTTCTCTATTCCAGCTGGGATAGTCAATCTTATCTTCTTGTCATTGACTGTTAGGACTTGCTTTTGAGCGACGTAGACATCTTCCAGGTTTAAATGCAATTCAGCATTGAAATCTTGGCCTCTAAATTTCGGACTTCTACTTTGGCTCCCTTGGGCACGAGCTCCTCCAAACATGGATTCGAAAAAATCGGAATAATCCTCTCCTGCAAAACCTTGCTGACTTGATTGACGCTGCGATTGGTGCTGTTGCTGATTTTGACGTTGAGCTTTTTCGTATTCTTCACCCTGCTTCCAATCCTTGCCGTACTTGTCGTATTTCTTACGATTTTCAGGATCACTCAATACTTCATTGGCCTCATTAATCTCCTTGAATTTCCGCTCTGCTTCCTTATCATCAGGATTCAAATCCGGATGATACTTTCGTGCCATTTTCCGGTAGGCAGATTTGATTTCCTTTTCAGTTGCTGATTTGGCAATACCTAGAATCTTGTAATAATCTATAAAGGCCATTGAATTTGAAATATCAAATGAGGTAATCTTTCAATCGTACTATCAAAGGTAGTTTACCTTTCAGCTTTAAAGTATGCCATTAGGAGCATGGAATTATGATTTTAATCAATCAATTCTGTCTTTTGATTTCCATTCTTGTTTGATCAATTCATACCAATTCACATCATCTCCTTCGTATTGAAATACCTCTTTGAACTTCATTCCGAGCTTCTTCAAAATATGATTTGAAGCTCCGTGATCAATGTCAGCAGCGGCATTGATGACTTCCAATTTCAGCGCATTGAATCCAAAATCCAACGAAGCGAGTGCTGTTTCCGTGGCGATTCCTTGGCCCCAAAATTCTTCTCGAATTCGGTAACCGACATCGTAATAGGCCATTTCAGGACGAAGCTGCCTCTCGTATTTCAGACCGGTCCAGCCGATAAACTCTTGTGTTACTTTGTCAATAATCGCTAGCCGACCAATTCCAAAGTCTTTGTACTGCTTTTGGATGTTCTCAATCACAGCTTTCACTTGATCTCGAGACGTAACAGGGTTCTTTCCCAAGTAGCGATGTACTTCAGGATTTGAATCGAGGGCGAACATGCCTTCAAGATCGGATTCTTGAATTTCTCGAAGGATGAATCTTGGGGTTTCTATTTCTTGAATCATAGTACTATTGCAAAAACTGAATTCTGCCTTAATCAATTGTTCAACATCCCTTTCAGACTAGCATCCTTGTTTCTGAGATCTATTCCACCCTCATAAATTGACTTCAAGTTAAACATGAAAAAGGTCCAGCCTTTGTCACAGCCCAATCGGATGTCACGCTTTGACTTGTCATCAGTTGGGATTTCACTTTGGCTGAGCTCGACAATTACATATTCTCCTTGCTGTTTTAACCTAACATCCACAGGACATTCACCCGCAAAGGTAAACTGGACATGATCTTTACCATTGACTTCAGTGATTCTCCCCTCTCCCATTCCATCGTACAAAAACCAATACCATTCATAGCTATCGCCAGCCTGAATTGAACTATTCCTTGCTCTTTCCTCCTTGTTTTCCTTGTGATAAACCGCTCGACTGAGAAACCATTTTTCTATTTCATCGGCTTGAGTCCAAGCTTTGTAGATGACCGACAGTTCAGTTTTCACAGCGATTTTGAGGCTGAAAGATTCCCAGTTGAAATTATTCATGGTCTTGCTTTTTCAATTATACACTCCTGTTCTTCAAGTATAGATTGAGAACCGAGCTTAATATGTCAATTTAAATTAAAAAATCAAGTTCACCGTGATTCCAATGATGACATCCTCTTAGAAACAGCTGAATCCGATAGAGTATCGTATCTTGAAGCCCAAGTAACAAACCACATTAATACTATTCTATGAAAAAAGTATACTCTAGTCTTTTTGCACTCTTATTTGCATTTGCAGCCAACGCAACCACTCACACCATTCAAGTTTGGGATGGATATTTTCAGTTTACACCTAATCAAATATCGGTTCAACTGGGTGATACAATTCAATGGCTGCCATTGGATGACCCGATGATGGTTCACACTATTACAGCATCAACTATTCCAGAAGGAGCGGCAGATTTCGATTATATCTGGCAGTCTCCAACAAATTTGTTCTTTCAATATGTGCCTCAGGTTGTAGGGGTTTACAATTACTACTGCGTCCCTCATCTTGATGAATATAACATGGTGGGAAGCTTTACGGTTGAAGGACCACTTAACACGACTGAGCTTTCGACTGAAGACGCTGCCATAGCGGTTTACCCTAATCCCGCGAGTAACCAGATTACTATAGAAGGCATTAAGGATCTCTCGGAATTTGAGATTTATGATCTCGCCGGAAACAGGATGATGTCAGGAGTGACAAATTTTGACTTGAATATTTCAAGCTTGTCTGCTGGATTGTACTTTCTACGGCTGAATGGAGATCGCTCGAAAACGATTAAAATCATCAAGGAATAACAGAATTGAAATTCATTGATAAAAAAAATCCTCGCCAGTACTGACGAGGATTTTTTTATGCCTGTAAGATGCGATTAAACTAATGCATCAATCTTTTCAGTAAGAACATTCTTAGGAACAGCTCCCACAGATTTATCAACCAACTCGCCTGCCTTCAGGAAAACGATTGTTGGGATATTTCTAATTCCGTAGCGTGCAGAAATGTCTGGATTCTCGTCAACGTTAACTTTTCCGACAACAGCTTTTCCTTCATATTCGGAAGCTATTTCTTCTACAATCGGACCAACCATGCGGCAAGGGCCACACCATTCTGCCCAAAAATCAATCATTACGGGTTTGTCGCTATTTAAAGCCAGCTCTTCAAAGTTGGCATCGGTAAATTCTAGAGCCATTTGTGTTTTTTTACTAGTTAATGTGTCAAATGTATATGTTGAAACCTAATTGTCAAAATGCTTGCCAAGACTTATTCGCTGACACATTGACAGAAAGGTATTTCAATCGCTAAGTTTCACTTCTAAATCTGGAATTTTTCTGAGCTCATCCATAACCTTGTTTGTCGGATTTACTGCCATTCCACGGCTAGGCATTTTCAACCTCGTATTTTCGTCCACAATTTCAAGTTTTAATCGGCACTTTCCCCGATTTGACTCAAAAAGTTCTTCAAGCTTATCAACAAGTTCAGCATTTAAATCGTTTAAATCCAATTTCAATATCAGCTCCTTCGCACGCTTATCGCGGACTTCAGACAATAACTCAACTTGTTGAATTTTAAATTCCGGCTCTTCAAAATCTCCCCTTCTTCGCATCTGAATCCTTCCATTTACAAATAGGAACCATCCATCAACTAAATATTCTCGGCATTTCACGTAATCTTCTCCGAAGAGAAAAAACTTGTGACTGTCGTTGTAATCCTCAATAATAAATGAACCGAATGGCTTGTTGGTCTTGCTTATCCGATGCGCGGCTTCTGTCACCATTCCGGCAAACTTGAGTTCGTAACCCATCATTCTGTCCATGTCCTTCAGCACCGACAAGCCGTTTGGAGTGCAAAAGCTTTCAATTTCAACCCGGTAATCGTCCAAGGGATGTCCTGAAATGTAAACTCCTACCACCTCCTTCTCTAAACTCAGTCTTCTCAGTGTTCCCCATTCCTCGCAATCAGGAGCAGTTGGCTCTTGAATTTCAGCCGACACGTCATCACCAAATAAACTCTGCTGGCTAGAATTGGCATTGTCTTTAAAAGCATTGCCATACCTCACTGCAGATTCCATGAATGGAACACCCCTTTCGTCTTCTACAAAAAACTGCGATCGATTGAATTGTCCAAAGCTGTCAAAACCACCTGCCTGGGCAAGACTTTCGAGTGTTCTTTTATTGACAGACTTCAAATCTGCTCTTCGGATGAAATCGAAGAAGTCAGAGTAAAGCCCATTCTCTTTTCGCTCTGACACGATATTGTCAACTGCACTTTCGCCCACACCTTTTATTGCTCCTAAACCAAAGCGGATTTCTGCATTCTTATTTACTGTAAATCTGAACTGACTTTCGTTGACACTCGGTCCAAGCACTGGTATTCCCATCCGTCGACATTCATCCATGAAGAATGTCACCTGCTTGATGTCGCTCATGTTATTGCTGAGCACAGAAGCCATGTATTCGGAGGGATAGTTCGCTTTTAAATAGGCTGTTTGGAAGGCGATTAACGCGTAACAGGTCGAGTGTGACTTGTTAAATGCGTACGATGCAAAGGCTTCCCAATCCTTCCAAACCTTTTCAACTACCGATTTGTCGTGGCCATTCTTTTCGCAGCCTTCAACAAATTTCGGCCACATCGCATCAATAACATCCTTCTTCTTCTTACCCATTCCCTTACGCAGAGAATCGGCTTCACCCTTAGTAAACCCAGCCAATTTCTGGGAAAGCAACATTACTTGCTCCTGATAGACGGTAATTCCATAAGTCTCCTTGAGGAATTCTTCCATACCATCGAGGTCATAGCTGATGGCCTCTTTCCCGTGCTTTCTAGCAATGAAATTGGGAATGTACTGCAATGGTCCCGGGCGATACAGGGCGTTCATCGCAATCAAATCTCCAAAAGTATCTGGCTTCAGCGAGCGCAAATGCTTTTGCATTCCTGCGGATTCATATTGGAAGATGCCGACAGTCTCTCCCCGTTGAAAAAGCTCGTAAGTCTTTTTATCGTCTAAGGGGATTTCGTCGGGATCTATATCAATGCCGTGCTTGTCTTTGATGATATGCAGAGCATCGGTAATCAATGTCAATGTCTTCAGCCCAAGGAAATCCATCTTGAGCAAGCCGGCATTCTCAACTACAGAGTTGTCGTACTGCGTAACAAGTAAGGATGAATCTTTGGCAGTAGCGACTGGGATGTGTTCTCTGATATCGCTTGGGGTGATGATCACTCCGCAAGCATGCGTTCCTGTGTTTCTTAACGAGCCTTCC
>Ga0222689_1000421_pt1 | contig 11649 bp, 6 predicted proteins | sample AntAcemetage1231_FD_179838 | JGI IMG/M metagenome (GOLD analysis project Ga0222689, IMG submission 179838) | Saline water microbial communities from Ace Lake, Antarctica - #1231 | ecosystem: Environmental > Aquatic > Non-marine Saline and Alkaline > Saline | place: Antarctica: Ace Lake...
GCTCATAACGTCTGGATGCAACACAGCAATGAAATGGAAAAAGCCCTCAAACAGATCAATAAAGCGGAAAACATCAGTGAGGTGAGAAAGACTTTTAAACCCTTATCAGATCAATTCGTGATGCTGGCTGTGACCTTCGGCCCCTTTGATAACACATTCTACGTAGAGCATTGTCCTATGGCTGATGACAATAAAGGCGCTGACTGGATTAGCAAAGAGAAAAAAATACAAAACCCTTACTTCGGCGAAAGCATGATGAGTTGTGGGAAAGTAACAAATGAAATTAAATAATAATAATTCACTTAAAACTAATTAAAATGAAACGTAACAAAACAATTTTAGTAATGGCACTTGCAATAGGCTTTAGCGCAGCTCTTACTTCTTGCAGTAATGCCCAGGTTAATGATCAGGAGACTTCTATTGAGCTTAGCGTTTCCTCTACGGAAATGTCAAAGGAGCAGGCTCAAAAAGCCCTATTGGCCTATATGGAAATAAAGCAGGCTTTAGTACAAACGAATGCTGAATTAGCAAGTACAGAAGCTCTAAAACTGGTAGCAGTTTTAAGTGAAAGTATAGATGAATTGGCAGGTAAAATACGCTTGGATGCCGAACGTATTGCAGAAACTAAAGATGCAGAACTTCAGCGCGACCATTTCAATACGCTTTCAGAAAATATTTATGCAATGGTAAAAGTCACTGGAGCAAATACTGAAGATGTGTATAGGCAATATTGCCCAATGGCTTTTGATAATGAAGGTGCCTATTGGTTAAGCTCTGAGAAGGAAGTAAACAACCCCTATTTTGGTAATATGATGCTGCATTGTGGCAGTGTAAAAGAAACTATCAAAGGAAAATAGGCATGTTGCAATTCTAGAGAAATCCAAAAGCAAATTAGAATATTGCAAATGCAGCTGCTTGTAATCGGAATTGATTACTATTTCAGTCTAGATCGAAAAGAAAAAAAATAAAATGGAGCATTCAGCACACACAGATCATTCCAGTCATGCATCGCCACATGGCCATCTAGGGCACGACCATCACAAAATGATGATAGTTGATTTTCGAAACCGATTTTGGGCTTCACTGGTATTGTCAATTCCAGTATTAGTCCTTTCTCCAATGATCCAGGACTTCCTCGGTTTTGAACTCACTTTTAATGGAAGTCATTATCTGCTTTTTATACTTTCTTCCTTTGTCTTTTTTTACGGAGGGTGGCCGTTTCTTAAAGGACTTAAAGATGAAGTGAAAAAAGGCGCCCCTGGCATGATGACACTGATTGCCGTCGCTATTACTGTTGCTTATATTTATAGCAGCGCTGTGGTGTTTGGTTTGGAAGGCAAGATGTTTTTTTGGGAACTCGTAACGCTGATTGATATTATGCTTATCGGTCACTGGATTGAGATGAAGTCTGTATTGGGAGCATCCAAAGCTTTGGAGTTACTCGTGAACATGATGCCTTCAGAAGCTCATAAAGTTGAAGGTGGCAAAGTGATTGATATTAAATTGGAGGCCCTTAATAAGGGAGATGTTATCCTTATTAAATCAGGTGAAAAAGTTCCAGCTGATGGCCTGATTGTAGATGGTCAAAGCTACCTGAATGAATCCATGCTGACAGGGGAGTCTAAACCTGTCAAAAAGGAAAAAGACCAGCAGGTAATCGGAGGTTCTATCAATGGCAATAGTTCCTTAAAAGTAAGAGTGCTCAATACCGGTAAAGATAGCTACCTGAATAAGGTCATTACTTTGGTTCAAGAAGCTCAAAAAACAAAGTCCAAAACACAGAATTTCGCAGATAAAGCGGCAAAATGGCTTACATACATTGCCTTGACAGCTGGTTTTGTAACATTGACAATCTGGCTTTTATTAGGTTTTCCATTTGTCTATGCTTTGGAGCGCATGGTTACAGTAATGGTTATTTCCTGCCCACACGCTTTGGGGTTGGCAATACCCTTAGTAGTGGCGATTTCTACTGCTATTTCTGCACAAAATGGCTTACTTATCCGCAACCGAAGCGCATTTGAAAACTCCAGAAAAATATCTGCTCTGGTATTTGATAAAACAGGAACACTCACGCAAGGAGATTTTAGCGTTACAAGATTTGAGTCAGTATCTGAAAAATTCGACAAAGAAGAAGTATTGCGATTGGCTAGTTCATTGGAACAAAGATCTGAGCATCCCATTGCTGTGGGTGTTCTCAAAAAAGTAAAGGAGCTTAAATTAACTATCCCCAATTCTGAAAACTTCAACGCCATTACCGGAAAAGGAGTTGAAGCGAAAGTAGAAGGCAGGGATATAAAAGTGGTTAGTCCAGGCTACCTGAATAATGAGTCTATAAATGTCCCTAAAAATGCGTTTGGCAGTACAGCCGAAACGGTAGTTTTTGTGGTAATTGACGATGTACTTGCCGGATTTATTGCATTGGCTGATGCAATCCGACCTGAAGCAAAAGGGGCTATTGAAAAGTTTAAGAAGAACGGTATCAAAGTAATGATGGCTACCGGAGACAATGAAGTGGTAGCCAAAGCTGTGAGCGATGAGTTAGGTTTGGACGGTTATTATTCAGAAGTTCTGCCACATCAGAAAGTTGAAATTGTCAAAGAGTTGCAAAGTAAAGGAGAATTTGTAGCCATGACTGGTGATGGGGTAAATGATGCCCCCGCATTGGCACAAGCTGATATAGGTATTGCAGTGGGTTCAGGAACAGATGTGGCGGCAGAAACAGCAGACATTATTCTAGTGAACAGTAACCCTCAAGACATTCTAAAACTCATTTTATTTGGTAAAGCTACCTATAAGAAGATGATTCAAAACTTGGTATGGGCAACTGCTTACAACGCTTTTGCAATTCCCTTAGCAGCTGGTGTGTTGTATTCAGCAGGCTTTGTATTGGGCCCAGCTGTAGGAGCTATATTTATGAGTTTGAGTACGGTGATAGTCGCTATTAATGCGCAATTGTTGAAGAAACAAATGAAAGTGTAAATCCTTCTTTAATAATGAAAAAGCGTCGATCTGCCTCTATACCCTAAATTCTTGCGCTCCGATTCGTCAATTGCAAAAAAGTGATTCTCTTTTAGTTAATATCGCTTTAGCCATGAACAATGCTGAATTGGCTGCGAAAATCGCGGTTGATTGGAGTAAGCTCAACTAATTTGGCAATTTTCGAAAGACCTCATTTCGACTTATCTTTGTTCCCTAAAATTTCACGCCATGGAGAAGGAAAAACTAAGCTCAGCATCAGAATCCCTAGAATCAGGATTCAGAAATCAATTGCTAGAAGACTACCGCATGGTGTGTTTAAGTCGTGAGACTAGCTTGCTGGGTAGAAAAGAAGTGCTAACCGGAAAAGCGAAGTTTGGAATTTTTGGTGACGGGAAGGAACTTGCTCAAATTGCCATGACAAAAGCCTTTCGAAAGGGTGATTTTAGATCGGGTTACTACAGAGATCAAACCTTCATGTTCGCTCTTGACCTCCTCAATGTAAAGCAGTATTTCGCGGGATTGTACGCCCATACCGATGAGGTAAAAGAACCAATGTCGGCAGGAAGACAAATGAACGGTCATTTCGGAACACAAAGTTTAGATGCAGCGGGAAATTGGAAAAATCTAGTTGAACAATACAATTCATCAGCAGACATTTCGCCTACCGCAGGACAGATGCCAAGACTTTTGGGATTGGCACAAGCATCAAAACTTTTCCGTTTGAATGATGGCTTGTCACATCTGACTCACCTGAGCAACGGAGGAAACGAAGTCGCTTTTGGAACAATTGGAGATGCATCGACCTCTGAAGGACTGTTTTGGGAAACCATGAACGCAGCATCAGTGATGCAGGTGCCAATGGTAATGTCAGTTTGGGACGATGGATTTGGAATTTCAGTTCCTAAGAAATTCCAAACGGTAAAAGAAAGCATTTCTGAAGCCCTCAGCGGATTTGAAATTTCTGACGGGACGAATGGAATCAGGATTTACAAAGCCAAAGCTTGGAACTACCCTGAGCTTCTTGCGACATTCGAAGATGCCGTGGCTTTCAGCAGAGAAAACCAGATTCCTTGTCTCATCCATGTGGAAGAAGTGACCCAGCCTCAAGGCCATTCTACCTCAGGTTCTCATGAAAGATATAAGACTGCAGAACAATTGGAATGGGCGAAAGTCTACGATTGTAATGTGCAGTTCCGCAATTTTATCCTCCTTGAAGGTGCCGCCACAGAAGAGGAGTTGAAAGATATTGAAGACGGTACTCGCCGAGAAGTTCGAGCTGGCCAAAAAGCGGCTTGGGCAGAATACCGAGAAGAAATAGATACTGAAAGAGAAGTTGGAGTCGCATTGTTAAAAGAATTGGCCCAAGAATCGAGTGATTCTGATTCAATCTCAAAGCTCGCTGCGGACTTGGAAAAGGCCATGGATCCTTTGAGAAAAGATATTCTCGTGGCATTGCGCAAAGCTCTTCGAATCACTCGCGCAGAAAATGGAAATTCACGAAATAAAATAAAGGACCATCTCAAAGCAGCTGAAGAGCTGAATCACGATAGATACAGCAGTCACTTGTATTCGGAATCGGACAGAAGTCCACTGAAAATAAATCAAGTTGACCCAGAATTTAGTGGTGAAATGGTTGATGGAAGAGTAGTGCTCAGAAAGAATTTTGAAGCGCTCTTCACTAAATATCCAGAAGTGCTAACCTTCGGTGAAGACACCGGTAAAATTGGTGGTGTGAACCAATCCATGGAGGGCATGCAGGATATTTTCGGGATTCACAGAGTGAGTGATACCGGAATTCGTGAAGCAACAATTCTTGGACAGGGAATCGGTCTAGCCATGCGTGGATTAAGGCCAATCGCCGAAATTCAATACCTAGATTACCTCTATTACGCCCTTCAAATTATGCGTGATGACCTTGCCACTGTGCGCTACAGAACAAAAGGCAAGCAGATGGCTCCGGTAATTGTCAGAACAAGAGGTCACCGATTGGAAGGTATCTGGCATTCGGGATCACCCATGGCAGCTATCTTGAATTCTATTCGAGGCATGCATGTTTGCGTCCCAAGAAATATGGTTCAAGCGGCGGGAATGTACAACACCTTGCTTCAGGGTGATGACCCTGCTTTGGTGGTTGAATGTTTAAATGGATATAGAAGCAAAGAAAATCTACCTTCAAATCTGGCTGAATTTACAGTTCCACTGGGGGTTCCAGAAGTTGTAAGGGAAGGAAGTGATGTCACAATTGTCTCTTACGGCTCTACCTTTAACCTTTGCTTGCAAGCGGCTGATGAGCTAAATGAACTTGGAATTTCAGCAGAGTTGATAGATGTGCAGACGCTACTTCCTTTTGATCTGAACCATTTGATTTCAAGGTCAATTCAAAAGACTTCTCGAGTTATTTTCATAGATGAAGACGTTCCAGGAGGAGCCACTTCATTCATGTTGGATAAAGTCATGAATGAACAAGCCACTTTCTTTGAACTGGACAGCCCTCCGAAAACACTCAGTGCCAAAGCTCATCTTCCAGCCTACGGCACCGATGGTGATTATATATCGAAGCCGAGTATCGAAGATATAGTTGAGGCTGTTTATGAGATGTTCAATGAAGTTGATCCTTCTCAATTCCCGGCCATCTATTAATTATGGACTTTGCTATCCGAGGTGAATACATTGATTTGACGCAGCTTTTGAAGGCTGTGGGTATTGCTTCAACTGGCGGTGAGGCAGCATTCATTATCGCCGAAGGACAAGTCAAGTTCAATGGTGAAGTGGAGTATCGAAAAAGGAAAAAGTTGAGAAAAGGGGATGTTGTAATTGTCGCTGACCAAGAAATTTCCTTGAAATAATCGTAAATTACTGATTAAAGTGGCCTTTTAACAAAAATAGCGTCTGAATTTTGCTATTTTTCGCCTTTCCACAACCAGATGAATTTTATGATTAGAGAGTCTCGGATTTTCCAAGCATTATGTTCTGTCTTTTGCGCTCTGTTCTGCTCAATGTCTCTTTCTGCTCAGATAGACTTGAAAGGGAAAGTAAAAGATGATTCCACAAATGAACCGGTTTTTTCGGCTTCTGTCCTTGTAAAAGGAAGCTCCAAAGGTGTGAGCACAGATTTTGATGGCAATTTTGAAATTTCAGTGGCCTCACTGCCTGTAACCCTTCAAATATCTTTTATAGGGTATTTAACCGAAGAAGTTTTGGTCAGCCAAGCTTCTCAAAGCGTTAATGTTAAACTCCGAGTGAATGAAATAATAATTTCAGAGGCTGCTGAAGTAGTCGGAGAACGAATCAGTCAAAAACAAAAGCAAGCTCCCCTGACTGTCGAATCAATGGATGTTATCGCCATCAAAGAGGCACCTTCCGGAAGCTTTTACGAGGGACTAGGAAACTTAAAAGGGGTTGATCTTACCTCAGCAAGTTTGGGATTCAAAGTCATCAATACCCGAGGATTTAATTCTACCTCTCCCGTGCGATCGCTGCAACTCATTGATGGAGTTGACAATCAATCACCCGGACTGAACTTTTCACTCGGTAACTTCTTGGGAAGTTCAGATCTTGATGTGAAGAAAGTAGATATCATAGCCGGTGCAAGTTCTGCCTTCTTCGGACCTGGAGCTTTCAACGGGGTAATCAATATGGAAACGAAAGATCCATTCATTTTCCCAGGCTTTAGTGCAAGTGTGAAAGTCGGTGAGCGAAACATGAATGAATATGCAGTGAGATGGGCTGACTATCTAACCAATAAAGAAGACAGAAAAACTTTTGGCTATAAATTGAATGTCTACTACCTCAATGCAGACGATTGGGAAGCCGATAATTACGACCCAATCGAAGGGTCAGCAGATGGCAGAACAAACCCATATGGCTACGATGCAGTAAATATCTATGGAGACGAAGCTACTGCTCCAAACAATGACTTTTCTGATGATTGGTCGCCTACTCCTGGTGTTGGAAACTTGGGGCTAGGGACAATTTATAGAAACGGCTATCGTGAAATTGCTCTCACGGATTATTCAACTGAAAATTTGAAATTGAATACCGGGCTTTACTATAATATCAATGATTCTCTTCAAGTCAACTACAGCTTTAATTTTGGATATGGAACGACCGTCTATCAAGGAGATAATAGATATCGTCTAAAAGACATTAAATTCTTCCAACACAAACTTGAAATTGGTCAAAAAGATAAATGGTTTGTGAGAGCCTATTCCACGAAAGAAGATGCTGGGAATACCTATGACATTGTTACTACTGCTATCCGACTTCAAGACGAGGTGGCGACAACTTTAGATTGGAATACACAGCTGTCTGTTGCCTGGGATGGCGATTTGGTGAGAGCCAACCCTAGACATGCTGAAATCTTCAATCAGGTTATTAACTCTGGATTACCATCAAATGAAAGATTGGCTTACTATAGGTCTTTGATTGATCAATGGATTTTGGATGATTATGAATTTTTTAATGGGCTCTATTTAGACGCTGTGAGTGCTGTAAATCAACTTGATAATAATGATATACAACCTTTCTTAACGCCTGGATCGTCAAGATTCAACGCAGCTTTCAATGATATTACTACTAGAAAATTCACTGATGGTGGTTCGCTCTTTTTCGACAAATCCGCACTCTATCACGTGCAAGGTGAGTATAAATTCAAACCTGAATTTGCAGATGTTGTAGTTGGAGGAAATGGAAGACTTTATCGCCCCGATACTGAAGGAACCATCTTTAGAGACACGCTTACCTATACTTATTCCGGGGAGTTAGATGCTGAAGGAAGGAAAATAAAAATTGATTCTACTGAAAATAAAATTACCAATTGGGAATTTGGAATCTATGCAGGAATGGAAAAAAAGTTCTTGGATGATGCCCTAAAAACTAATCTTACTGTTCGTCTTGATAAAAATGAAAACTTTGATTTTTTAATTAGTCCAGCTGCATCCTTGGTTTACAGCAGAAATCCTAATCATGTTTACCGACTTTCATTCAGCTCTGCATTAAGAAATCCAACATTGGCAGATCAATACTTCTACTATAATGTAGGAAGAGCAATTCTCTTAGGGAATATTGATGGACAATTTGAGGCTGGATCAGATTCCTTAATAACTATAGATTCATTTGTAGAATACAGAAATTCTGAAAGTTTAACTGGTGGATTGGATAAACTGGAATATTTTAATGTAGATCGAATTAGGCCAGAACGAGTAAGGACATTCGAATTGGGTTATCGAGGCACTTGGTTCGATAATACCTATATCGATTTAGGATATTACTACAGTATTTACACCGATTTCATTGGTTATAATCTAGGGCTTTCGGCAGATTTTGATCAAAGTACTGGATTTCCTGTTGGCGGGATACAAGTCTTTCGAGTTGCAGCTAACGCCCAAGATATAGTGACTACGCAAGGATTTAGCATTGGAGGAAATTACTACCACAATCGCATAACCTACAGCGCAAATTATTCGTGGAATAAATTGGTGAATGGAGATGATGATCCAATTATCCCAGCTTTCAACACTCCAGAGCACAAGTACAATCTAGGGATCTCAGGGCGTGATATGAAACTCGGTAAAAAGATTCAACACTTTGGGTTTGGAGTGAACTACAAATGGATACAGGGATTTGTCTTTGAAGGATCTCCGCAGTTCACGGGTCCAATTGATACCTATGACATGGTGGATGCTCAAGTGAATGTATTCGTCCCTAAAATCCATACCACCTTTAAATTGGGAGGGTCTAATATCCTCGGGCTAAGCCCGCTCTTTGATAAAAGTATTGCCTCCGGCGATCGCTTGAGTAGTGCTTTTGCCAATGAAAATGTACAAGTATATGGCGGACCGGCTGTTGGAAGATTACTGTATATCTCAGTGCTTTTTGAGCTGCAAAAACGCCAATAATTCATACCTTTATAAATCATAAATCCTATTAAATCGCAAAAAATGAAAAGAAACTTACTATTTGGTGTCTTGGGGGCCTGTGCTATATTCAGCACAAATCTTCAGGCACAACGTTATTACGATGAAGTATTTACAAATGATCAAGTTGTGGTGCATTCCAATGTGACATTTGCAACAAATGTCGATTTCCTTACTTCTGATTTATCTGACCCCCCTTCTGTCGGAGCTGATGCCATGACGCTTCAAACTGCTGTGGCATTAGGTAATCCTATTCCAGCAGAATTTTACAATCCATTGGATGAGAGCACAGTGCTTAAAGTAACTGATCTAAAAATGGACATCTATGAACCAAATCAAGATGATGATTTGTTTGATAGCCGTCCTGTAATTGTTTACGTTCATACAGGTAATTTCCTTCCGCCGCCAATTAATGGAAGTCCAAACGGAACGAAGACAGATAGCGCAGCAGTTGAACTTTGTCGCCAATGGGCACGTCGTGGCTATGTTGCTATATCTGTTGATTACAGATTAGGTTGGAGACCTGACCTTCCTTTAGTACAACAACGTCGTGGTACTTTGCTTAACGCTGTATACCGCGCTATTCATGATGTGAAAGAAGGTGTTCGCTTCTTGAGAGGCGATGCAATGGCTTTAAACACATATGCAATCGATGAGTCAAAAATTGTACTCTACGGTCAAGGTTCTGGAGGATATGTAAGTCAAGCTTATACTACCTTGGACAACCCGTCAGTTGAGCTTTTCTTGGAGAAATTCCGCCCAGATCCATTTGTTGAAGATGTTTCTTATATCGATCAAGCTACAGTTGGAGATATTGAAGGTTTCAATGGAGCACTTACATTGTACCAAGATGAAGGTATTTCCTCTGAAGTCCACATGTCAATTAATGCAGGTGGTGCTTTGGCAGATGAAAGTTGGTTAGAAGCTGGTGATGTTCCAATGTGTTCAATCAGCTGTATTCGTGATGACTTTGCTCCTTTTAATGTAGGCACGGTTATCGTTCCTACCACCCAAGAGGAAGTTGTACCAGTACATGGCCCGAATTTCTTTATTCAAAAAGCCAATGATTTAGGTAACAATGATGTTTTTGCTATGCTACCTGCAGGTGATCCTTATACAGACCGAGCAAGATCACTTTATGGACAGACATTTGATGTTTCTCTTGGAAATCAAATAACTGTTGCTTCAACCCCAGAAGGATTGTTCCCTATTGAACTTCCTCTTACAAGTTATTTGACAAATCAAGCATCGCCTTGGGAATGGTGGAATCCAAATTCTCCAATCGCTCAAACCGAAGTTGCTCCAGGAGTTACAGCTAACATGGCATCCTTATCGTCGAATCCCGATATGTCACCTGAAAAAGGACGTACATATTTGGATACTATTCAAGGATATATTCTTCCTCGTATCATGTGTACCCTTGATTTACCTGGAAATCTTTGCGCAAGTGTAGGCCCAGACAACGACGAATGCGGAAATGCTGAAGACCTTAACCTACTATTCGGAACAGATTTAGGAGTTACTCAACTTTCTGATCCATACTCTAACGTGGGTGCTGGTATTTCAAATGATCCTTCAGAAGGATGGGATTGTTTCGGTGAGCCTGATGGTTCTGCGGATAGCCCTGAATTGAACAATAGTATTTGGTTTAGTTTTGAAGGTGATGGTGCTGAATATTCTATCCTCACAAATGACTGTAACAACACTTTAGGTGAAGATTACATAGATTTTGGAGATACACAAATTGCTGTTTACACTGGCGATTGTGGTGCACTTGTGCCAGTTGTTTGTAATGAAGATAGTGATGATGCTGTTGTTGATGATTATTTCGCAGAAGCTATCGTTGCTACAGAACCAGGAACTACATACTATGTGCTCATAGACGGATACAGCGATGCAGGTGATGTTGCTGAAGGTTCTTTCTGTATCGCAGTTACTCAAACTGCTGTTGGAGTATTGGAATTGGATAACGTGAAGTTCGATTTGTATCCAAATCCAGCGAATGGTTCATTCACCGTTAGCGCGGATGAAAGAATTCTCGACATCACTATCTATAGCCTAATGGGTAGAATGGTAGAGAATCATTCACAACTTTCAACAAACATGAAAATTGTGAATACAGCGAACTTGAGCCAAGGTGTTTACATGGTAAACGTTACTTTGGAATCAGGAACTCAAACTACTCGTCTTATCGTTGAATAAGCAACCATATTCAAGATTTATTTGTTACTTAAAGCGGGCTTTCATGCCCGCTTTATTTTTATCCTATGAAAAAAGCAGCCTTACTTTCAATAGTTATCATCTTTAGCTTGAATCTAAATGCGCAGTCTTCAACCAAAAGCACCAGTTTCTGGTTGGCATTTATGGAGAATCTCACCCTCTTATTCAATGATAGTCCGCAGTTTGCTGTCGTAATAAGTTCTGATGAAGCAACTTCAGGTATGATCTCTGTCCCTGCCACTGGACTTGAAATCCCATTTAGTGTAGAAGCTGACACCGTCACAGAAATACTACTTCCAGATGCCGTTTGGTATTCTCAAGTCACGGAGGTTATCGAAAACAAAGGAGTACTTATAGAATCAGAACTCCCAATTCAAGCGCACGCTATCCATTATAGATCTTACTTCACAGACGGTACTCGTTTGCTTCCAGCATCCATGCTTTCTAGTGAATATACAGTGATGGCAGTTGGCGATTTGAACAACAACTCAGCTTCATCCCTTGTCATTGTCTCAACCGAAGACGATACCGAAGT
>Ga0222689_1000422_pt1 | contig 11596 bp, 8 predicted proteins | sample AntAcemetage1231_FD_179838 | JGI IMG/M metagenome (GOLD analysis project Ga0222689, IMG submission 179838) | Saline water microbial communities from Ace Lake, Antarctica - #1231 | ecosystem: Environmental > Aquatic > Non-marine Saline and Alkaline > Saline | place: Antarctica: Ace Lake...
AGACAAAGGCCATTCCCGAAACGAGAAATAATACCAACAACAACCGAAGTGGCTTGAGCTCTGGATCGACATATTCTCGAAATTCTTTGAATAAAAATCCCCCGAAACCCATAAACACGTATGAAGCGAATGAGCTGATTACAGCTCCCTGAATTCCAAATAACGGAATAGTGATGCAGTTGAGTACAACGTTCAAAATTCCAGCAGTCAGTACAATTTTAAGGGATGACTTGGTTTTCTCTTTGAAAATGGTCTTGTCAATGATAGCCACGTACAGGGGTCGATAACACAGTGCCATAATTATAAGCACTGAATACTTGTATGCCTCATGAAATTCAGGTTTTGGATAGAGGTAGAAAAGTATTTCTTTCAGCCAAATACTCAATAGAAACCCGGATCCTAAGGAAAAAGTAAACCAGAGCAGGGTCAAATTCACCACGGTTTTTCCAGCCTCTCGTTGATCATCTCTTGCGAATAATCTGAAGTAGATGGGAGTAACCACAGTATTCACTGCCTGGTTGAAGGAAGCAAAGTAATTCGCAAAGCTATAGGCGATGTTGTACAATCCAATTTGGCTTAAACTCACTGACCCGAATTGTGCCCGAAAAAGGTCAAGCATTGCCCGGTCTGAGTTGTTAATCAGGTAGTTGGAGTATTTCTTTGGGATGAGGGGAAGCGCAATAATGACTTTCGCCTTTACCATCGCTCTATTGAAGTTGTAATCAGGCTTAATTCCCTTCACGAAATAGATGTAATAGCCGTAATAGAGAAATTCGAACGCCCGAGCAACAAAGGATGAGATGAACCATCCAACAAAGCCCATGCGATAAACATAGATGGTTATAAACGTAGTGGTGATGGTTAAAATACCACTCACTAAGGTTGCCACATAAACGTATTTGTGCTTGTTCTCAAACTGGCACAATCGAATTCCAATGGTCTTGGTGAAATCAAATACTATGACTGGAATTCCTACTAAGAAAACGTAGTAATAAAGCGAGTCTCCGCTTATTCGATCTCGAAAAATGTAGTAGATAACAATCATCAGGATTATACCATACACAACACGGTAGAAGTGGAGGAATCCGATAAATTGTGACCAAATAGACTTGTATTTCTCCCGCTCTTTGTAGTAGGAGTTTTGCAATAATTCCAATAATCCAAGATCCCCAAATCCAGCTAAAAGTCCAATGTAGCCGTAGGTCAGGCCGTAGATGGCGTAATCCTCTGTCGTTAAAAATTGATTGATGAGCGGAAGGATAAAAATATTCGCAATCAAAGGCATGTACATCGCGAGGAAGTACAGAATGCTTTGAGAGAATATTTTTTTAATCATGCCTTAGTATTTCCAAAAATTGCTGTCGAATTCAGCATACACTTCATCTCTTGAAAGTCCATCTCCTTCTAGTCGCCCTTTCTCGGCGATCTCAACAGGATCATCATCGTGATTCAAAGGAAGTGCAATTTTTTCAGCAATCATCAACTCGGCATACTTCCGGAACTTTTCATGATTGTACAAACTTAGGTTGATCGTTCCAGTGCCAATTGCGTCATAAAAGGTTGTGGAATACAAGCTGATCTGTATGTCTGACAGTCTTAACGCCAGCATGAGATCATCTGTCTTGGCACATATTACAACGTTTGAAAAGGTATCACATGCTTCCAACAAATGCATGTCACGTTGATTGGGATGTGGCTTTATTAGGATGCAGTATTCAGGGTGATTCAATGCCAATTTGGGAGCGACTTCAGCGATGTAATCGGCATAATAATCTGAAATGCTTGTCTGCGTGGCAACCAGAATGACTTTCTTGTCTTTAAGCGCATACTTTTCCTCAAATCGGTCGAGGCTGTCTTGGTTAAAATCAGGCCTGTATTGATAACTGCCAATGATGCATCGTTTGCTAGGAGGATACTCGCAGCCCCCATCGAGAATCTTTCCCCAATACGTGCCGAAAAGCATGATTTTATCTGCGAAAAGTGCCCGGTCAACAACAGATTTAAATTGATTGGAATAGACGTAGTAATAGTCGTTGCTTGATATTAATCCGTGTTGAAATTCATAGCTTGGAATTCCTAGAAGCTTCGCTGCAGCAAGAATTCCTTCCGAATGATAGTGCATGGTTAAGTACAGCTTTTCAGGCTTGCACTTTCTGAGAACCAGGTTCCAAAATCGAAAATTATTGCAGAAAATTTGAAGTTGACGCGCAAAATAGGGCCCGTATTCTTGGGGGATTTCTTCACTTGCCAAAACCCGCTTGTAGGTTTCATTTACTTGGCTAAAGAAATTCTTCTCCGCTGAATCTAGCGTCCTGTTTTCTGCGTAATAATTGAGCTGAGAATAGCTGAAATCCTGCCCTGTTGGGTCTGATTTCCCTTTGTATTCACGGTAAATATACAGGCAGTTTTCTCTACCAATTTCTTCAAGAATATTTCGGGTGTTCGCTGAAACCAACTCTCCCTTGTCATCAAGCAAGCAATTGCTCCCTGAATACAGTAGAAACTTCTTTTCCACTATTCTCTTTGCTATTTTTTTACCATCCGCATAAAGCTCCTTGCGCTTAAGCTTGCGGTACATCGAAATTCCGTTTTGATAGTATGCCGGCTTGTCGAAAGTAATGGTGACAGGGGAATGCGTGCCGACCATCTTAGAGGCGACCGCATGCTGAAATATTTTGAGGAGATTGATCTCTCCGCAATCAAAAAGTTCAGGATTCAACACTAGTCCATTGAATACCTCACTGAGCTCTTCGAAGGTGAACTGGGCTATATTAGATTCTTTTCTTTGCATTCCTTTACTACCGCCTCAAATGATAATGCGCTTTTCCCAAACTCTTCTGCTATTTCAACAAGATCAGTTTTGCCGTCTGCATAGCTCAAAAAATGTAGGAGTTTGTATAGATGATCTTTGTCTTGCTCCAATTGCGAGGTGTCTGGATACAAGCCTCTCTTTCCGAGTTGTGGCTCGCAAAATTGGACCGCATTTTTATACTTATCGTTCAATTCAAAAGTCCTTGCAACCTCAGTATATAGTTCTACAGTCTCAAGCAATCCCTTGTAGCTCATGATGCTCTCGTTGTCTAGGGATGTGTGATACTCGGGATACTCTTTGTACATGGTTCGCATGATGGAGCCAACCGCAAAGTTGAATCCTGGAGAGCAGTATTGACGCTCATCACTTCCGCCAATTGCGAAGTTGATAAGCTTGGTTTCAAAGCCTGAATTCTTCAATACATGCTCTGCGATTTTATCCGTTTCTGAACTCTTGTGCTTAGATCTCTTGTAAGTGAACTTACCTTCATGACCTACGCATGTAATTACATATCCTCCCTGCAGATTTTTCTTAAAATGTTCGCCAACCCTATCCAAATAAGCAATTACGCCGATTGTTTCAGGTGCGAATAGAAAGCGATACGTGTATTTTCTGTCTTTGATTTTCGCCAATTCCTTGTAAAGAAATGCAGTGACCAAAGGGCCTGAAAGCTCATTGATTGCCATACTCGGATGGCAAAGGTAGGTGCTGAACAGTATCTCTTTCCCGCTGCTTCCAGGTAGAATTGCTTCCCCGTATGTCAAATGGCCGGGGCCTTTTTCAGATTGTATAACTACACGGTATTTTCCTTCTCGCGGCAGCTTGTCTTTGGCGTTCTGAGCTATGCAAAATCCCCAATTGTCTTTGTAATAACTGGTGAGATAGGGGATGGCATCGGGCATCGAAGGAATACTGTGCAGACGAGAATCGAGTTCCTCCCAAGAAATTTCAGCATCAATTGGGGTAGAATAATTCATCAGATGCAAATTATTCTTCTTGAACTCACAGATTCGATTTCCATCAGGGGTTTCTATCCACGCATCCTCGATGTTCCATTCTTCTGGGACAATCCAATCGTAAACTGGTGTACCGCTTGCGACTTCATAAAGTTCTAAAGGGAGAATTTCTTGAAGAATAGCTAAGCTTTCCCTCAATCCATTGCCTGTAATACTCCTGCAAATCGGCCACAGCCTATCGAAATACTTCTTCAGTTCTGATTCAATCATTCAAGCATGTTCCATTTAATCACCGTGTCTTCATCAATAGCGACCAATGATTTTTTACCGAGAACTTCATCGTAATGTCTCGGACTAATTCCGTGTGCAGGGCGCTTCCAGGTGAGGTCTTCAGCTGAAATCGGCTTTCCCGCTTCAATCGCTCTGGCAGCAACTAGACTCCTTCTCGCATTTTTACGAGCCGGTTCTTCACTGGCCAGCGCGGTCAATTCATATCCTCCTAAACTGGTTTTCAGGTGATTCCATTTCGACCAAAATTTCTTCAGATCTTCCTTGTCCATGGCGTGATAATGATCATTGCCAGGAAGTGATTTGTCGTGGGAAAAATGCTTCTCAATGACTACTGCCCCAAGTAAAATCGAAGTCAATAGATTGTCCATTTCGCCGGGTAGCGTATGGTCAGAATAGCCCGGAACTACATCCGGGAAATTGCGAATCAATCCCTTGATCATACCCAAATTGGCATGCTCATCTGGAGTCGGGTAATTCAAGACACAATGCATCAAGCACAGCGGATTCCCGAACTTATTGATGGTTTCGACCGCTTGCTGAACCTCCCACAAGTAACTCGCTCCTGTAGACAGAATTATTGGCTTCCCAAATTTACATTGGTGCTCAATAAAAGGCAGATTCGTGATGTCAGAAGATGAGATCTTGAAGCAAGGCATTAAATCGTTCAAGAAATTCGACGATTCAACGTCAAAAGCAGTGCTCATGAACTCAATACCAGCCGAATCACAATGCTTCTTTAAATTCTCGTATTCCGATTTCCAGAACTTGTCGTATTTCTTAAAAAGCTCGAATTGACTGCGGGTAGGCTCTTTGCTGATGTCCCAGTAGTATGGACTGTCTTTGGATGCAATCGTTTCCGCTTTGTAAGTCTGAAACTTAATGGCATGAGCACCTCCTTCAGCAGCTTCATCGATAAGCCTCTTCGCAAGATCCATTGAACCTTCGTGATTCACTCCAGCCTCAGCGATGATGTAAGGGTCACGAAGGACATTCGCATCATAGCTCGATAGATATTCTTCTAATTTCATAGTATTTCGTTTTTCACCAGACAGTCCAGCCGCCTTCAACAAGCATATTGTCTCCTGTAACATAACTCGATGCATCGGAAAGCAGGTAGATCAATGCACCTGCAACTTCATGATTGTAGCTCAATCGTTGAAGCGGAGAGAATCTAGCGAAATTTTCTTCAAATTTTTCCTCGTGATTGTTCCAAACGCCGTGTGGAGTAATCATGTTCACTCGAACGCCTTTGTCAGCCCAATAGCTGGCTAAATAACGCGAAAGCGCATCAACTCCTCCTTTAGACGCGCTGTAAGCCGCAGGGCAACCCAAGCTCGTGCCTTTGTACAGGTTCTGATTGGGGGCAACTACGCTGTAGGTTGATGGAATATTGATGATGCTTCCTGAGCCTGTTGCTGCCATGTGACTTCCGAGAATCTGACAGCTTAAAAAAGTTCCTTTTAGGTTGATGTGAACCACGGTATCCCAATTGTCGTCACTCACAGATTCGAAAGGCTCGAATTTCAGGTGAGACTTATTCTGATGGGCATTTACCAATCCATCAATCTTTCCGAAATTCTCTAGAACTGCAGCTTTTAGATTTTCAACTTCTGCTCTATTGGCAATATCTAAAGCAAATCCCAGCATTTTAATTCCGTGCTTCTTCTCCAATTCAGCTGCAAATTCAGCTGGATTAGAAGCGGGAATATCAGCAGCAACGATGTTGGCACCGAATTGGGCGGCAGCTTCACAAAATGCTCTTCCCACAAGTCCGCAGGCGCCTGTAATTACAACCACTTTCCCTCCGAGTTCAAACTTCTTGCGGAAATCAATTCCGTTAGGATCAGTTGTTTTTTCTTGGCTATTCTTCGACATATCTATAACTACTTAAAAATCAATTAATTTTTCTGAAAACTGGCTTAATCTCTGGGCCGACGAGGTACTTGCGGTATCCATCTTGCAATGCCAATTCAAATACAGCACAACTTTCATCAAATGCAGCGAGCATATAGTCGATGTCTTCTATGGTATGGCTGTAGCATGGAGATAAAATTCCCTGGTACAATACTCCGCGGCGAATCATTTCTTGCATGAAAAGGGTACGGAATCCCATACATCCTTCTTTCTTTTCATTTTTAACGATTAATCCAACACTCCAGTTGAATCCGGTAAGCTCAAAATAGTCTTGAAGATTTCTTCTATCGAGAATTTCATTCACTCCTTTAATGAAGTAATCACCTATGGCATGGTTGTGCTCCAAAACAGGCTCTGTCTCAAAAACCTTCATCGTAGCTAAACCTGCAGCGATAGCATGCGTTTCACCCCCATGAGTGGTGCTCACTAAGAATAGTTTTGGTTTCCCTTCGCGATCTATCCCTCCAAGCTCCATGATTTCTTTGGTTCCCGTTAAGGCACAGAATGAGAATCCATTGGCGATACCCTTGCCCCAAGTTGCCATATCTGGCTTGGCATTGAATTTTTTAATGCTTCCCGGGTAATCAGTTTTGAAGCCGGTAATCATCTCATCCATAATCCACAATACACCGTGCTTATGTGCAAGATCTATTGCTTTTTCATAGAAATCAGGCTCCAGTTCAATCCATTTTTCTGGCTCACTAATTACACAAGCAATTTCATTCGGATATTGATTGAAAAGACGCTCGAGGTCTTCTAAAGAATCTTGTTTGTAGAGCACAGTCATGTCCTTCACTTCTTTCGGCACACCGAAATCGCAAGCTGTAGAGCCAATAAACCAATCGTCATAACTGTAGAACGGGTGCTCAGCTGGTCTTGCAATGAGTTTTCTTCCCGTGTAGGCGCGTGCTAATTTTACCGCTGCAGTGGTTACTACAGAGCCATTTTTAGCAAACTTAATCATGTCGTGCTGTGGGATGAGGGACAAGAATTTTTCCGCCATCACTTTTTCAAGAATAGATGGTCTGGAAAAATTTGATCCAAGAAGAAGCTCTTCTCTAACTCGCTCCAGCACTGGCTCATAAGCATGACCGAGGGAAACAGCAGTTAAGCCCATCAAGGTGTCCAAGAATTTATTTCCATCTACATCCCAACAATAAGCCCCTTTTCCATGCGTAATTGCCGCTGGTGAATGAATGGGGAACTGGTCGTCACCTTTTGAATAGGTATGCGCTCCTCCTGGAATTAAAGAATGAATGCTGTTTCTGTATTCATCGCTCTTAGCATAATTGCTGATGTTCGGTAAAGTGTGAATCTTGCTCATGATACAATTCTATCTTCATTGAGGGTCTTGAAAAACCCTGAATTAATTTTACTTTCTTTATTAATACTCAGTATCTCCGGGTTTTCGTGAAGCGTTTTTACCACTTCATCAATGCTGAAATTGACGTTGCCAGCATTGAGCTTAAAAATTGCCCGAACGGCGTTCAAATCTTCCAAAGTGTCTACCGAAAGTTTATACGAATATTCAGAATTTATTTTCTTCCATCCGCATTTAAAATGCTTTTTAATGTAAGGACAGACATGTTCTCGTTCTGAAAGAAATTTGGCGTTTTTCCAAGCGGATTCTAGGGCGTGAAAACTGAATATTTCTGTGTCAAATCCATCCTCCAAAAAGTCAGGCTCCTTGTTCGAATTCGAGAAGTAATCGGCCTTGCTTTCGCAGAACCAATTCATAACAGTATCCACAACTTTATAGCTGTGAAGCGGGTTGTCAGAACAAATTCGTATAATATTTTTCGGGACTTCTGTTAAGCTGGTTGCCGCGCGATAGAAGCGATCAAGCACATCCCAATCACTACCTCTAAAACATGTAGTTCCTGATTCTTTGCAGAATAACTCTATGGCATCGTCCTCATCATTGGTGGTAGTGGCGACTATGATTTTATTAATTTCTTGGGATGGGGATATCCGGTCAATAAGTTGACCCAACAACTTTTTACCTTCAATATCCATTAAAACTTTTCCAGGCAATCGGGAAGAACCCATTCTCGCCTGAATAATCACAAGATTCATACAAGCTCCTCTTTGAAAATTCCCATGAAGTGTTTGTCGACAAATTGCCCTTCACTAAAAACATGTTTTCTTAAGACTCCTTCGTGCTGAAAGCCTACTTTTTCGTAAGACTTTATTGCTCCGGGGTTATTGGCATACACAGCGAGCAGAACCTTTCTGATGTTCAATCGATTGAAAGCATATTGTAAAACTACCTTGCAAACTTCGGTTCCAATTCCTCTGCCTCGATGCTCCTTTGAACCGATTAGAATCCCCAATTCACAAGTTCTTCCTATCCAATCAAATCGATCTATTTTAATGTTGCCAATGTGTTTGTGCGTGATATTGTCGCAAATGGCGAACATGACGGCATCTTTTGATGCACTTACTCCATCAATGTATTTCTTTAAATCGTCTAAATTACTTGGAAAAGCACCTGTCATAAGCCCTCGAGTAGTTTCAGGGTCATTGAGCCAAGACAAATATTCTGTTGAAGCATCGTCCAGTTGAATCGCACGTAAATAGACTTGCTCAGCATGTAAGTAGACGGTCATTTTTTATGTTTTGAATCCAAGAGATCAGAGTACTTGTCCATGGTCTCTTTGTTTTTTGTCAAGTTGTTGTCGTGCATTCTGTACCGGTATAGGGGCACAATCAAATTGTAAATGTTGTACTTGTTGGTCCAACGAATTCTCAAGTCCTCTTCTTCTCTGGCCCTAAAATCTTGATCGTACAATCCGATGTGGTAGAGAAAGTCTTTTCTGAACATCACTCCGCAGGCAATTGGCTCAGCTTCAGCACTAATATGCGCAGTATGTTTGCCTCTTTCATCTACCATAAAGTAATCGCAAGAGACGGCATCAAGAGTATTGTTTTCTTGAAGAAACAAACGCTCAACGGCAATTAAATCTTTATGCATGTAGTCATCAGCATCGAGAAATACGATAAACTGACCTTTAGCTTTCTTGATACCGAAGTTTCGAGCTCCCGATAGACCGAGGTTCTGCTCTAAATTGAATACCCGAACCTCGGTTTCGTAATTTTTAAGAATTTCAATGGTGTGATCTGTGCTGCAGTCATTTACAACAATGATTTCTAAATCATTTTTAGTCACCGATTGCTCAAGAGCGCTTCGAATGGCTCTTTCGACATATTCAGCGTAATTGTAACAGGTAATGATTAAAGAAACCATGGTTAAAAGCTAAAGAATAAGGCAAATATACGATTTACTGCCCCTTCTATGATTCAGCACCCTTGCGAATACGACGTTTCTTCGGAGTCTCTTCTAGTCCGTATGTGCCGTAGCCATGGCCGTAGCCATAACCGTAAGCATATCCGTAACCATAACCGTAGCCGTACTTGTAGGCGTACTTGCCGTAATAGTACTTCCATTTCTTCTGCTTCACATTGTTGAGCACTAGGTAGTTGTGCAGCAACTTGTTCTGAAGTAAAATTTCTTCCAGATGGCGGACTCCTTGTTTGGTGGCTTTTTCGGTATTCATTACAAAAATCCCGAGGTCAACCAAGTTGAGTAGAACCAATGAGTCACTGATCAACATGAGGGGAGGAGTGTCAATCACCACTAAATCGTACATGCCGCGAACTTCTGTCAGCAATTCTTCAACCTTGCTGCTGAGGACCAACTCTGAAGCATTCGGCGGCACAGGACCTGCAGTTATTATGTCTAGATTCTCAATTTGACTTGGAATGATTGAATCTTGGAACCTAGATTTTCCGATCAAGTAGCTTGATACTCCAGAAATATTCTCCATACCGAAGGATTTGTGAACCTTAGGTTTGTGCATGTCAAAATCGAGAAGAAGCACCTTTCTACCCGCCTTGGCGAAAATGGCTGCTAAATTCGTTGAGGTAAATGTTTTTCCCTCGCCCGGATGAAGTGAAGTCAATAGTATGACTCGTGACTCATCCCCTGGAAGCATATATTGGGTATTCGTTCTTAAAGAGCGGAAGGCCTCTGCAACATTAGACTTTGGCTGATTGTTAACCACCAAAGGCTCAAATTCAGCTTCGCTGTAATTCGGAATTCCACCAATCACAGGAAGTTTTGAAATCATTCTCAGTTCTCTCGTGTTTTCGATTCTTTCGAAGAATAAGAGTCTAACCAAACCAATCACCAGGGCGACCAATAGACCAATTCCAACGGCGGTATAATGTGTTTGCTGTTTGTTTGGACCGACGATTCCCAAGGAGCGCGCGGTTTCAATGATGCTGGTTTGCGGAATGATGGCAGCTCTCGCAATCACTGTGTTGGCCTTTTTTTCCAACAAAAAGACATACAAATTTTCATTCACCTGCAACTTTCGTTCAATTCCCAATACATCGCGCTGAGATTTTGGAACACCTTTCACTAAATTCTCATAGTAGCGAATCTCTCCATTGATATCAACGATTCTCGATTGGAGGGCGATTTTGGAGTTTTTCAGGTATTGAAGAATATTCTGCCCAATGGAAAAAATAACCGAATCATTCCGCTGAACTTGGGTGCTCTTCTCCGTGTAATCTACAAGGTTCAATTTTCGTTGTAGATGCAAGTCATACAGGCGATTCAAAGATTCTTTCAGAAATTCATCGTCGTCGAAAACATAAATTGCAGGAGGTAGTTGTTTCTGACTGTAACTGCTTGTGATGTATTTTACAATAGCATCCATTGACACTATTTTCAGTTCCATGAGACGTTTCTCCTTCTCATACAACAACATCTGGTCGAAGTATTCTTGCTGTTCTCTGGAGAGATCTAAAATTCCCTTGCGCTGCTTATACAATTCTAATTCGACTTCCAACGAGTCAATGATGAAAATCAGTTCATCCAGCTGCTTCTGAATATAGTCTTGGGTGTTTTCATTGACCTTTACCTGAGACTCTAAGGTGTAATCGATGTACTCGCTCGATAAGGTGTCAAGAAATGATTTGGCCCTACTCGGAAGCTCATCCTCCACCATCAAAGACAAAATACTGGTGAATTCTACCTGCTCAATTTTTAGACTCCTTTTGAACTTTCCAATGAGGAAACCAGGCTGGTGAACCTTAAACTGAAAGTCCTGCCGAGTAATAGCTTCTATGGTCTCTTCTGTGAAAAAAGGATTCCTATCAATTTGCATCACATAGTTCACATCTTCGACCAGCTCTCCGAATTGGTATTCTTTTTGGACGGTATTTCCATTGAGCTCAAAAGACAAGGCGTAACTATTATAATTCAGGATTTTAATGTTGAAGGCATTGTTGAAGAGCTCCCCCTTGAACCGCTCCACATCTACCCAAATCTCAATTGCCTCAATTCTATCTACCTGAAGGGTCCTTATCCTTCCAACCAAATAATAGGTAATGTTAAAATCGAGCTTATCTAAGGTGTTCGATATGAGGTCATAAGAGGATAAGATCCGCTTCTGATTCGTGATATCGTTGTACAAGGCGGCGTAACCAACATTGCTGTAAATCTGCGATTGGTAATCATAAGTCTCGGCTGATTTGAGTAGAATCTCAGACTTGGCAGCGTATATGTCTGCCAATCGATGCGTATAGTAAAAGGCTATAACAAAGCACAAGACTG
>Ga0222689_1000423_pt1 | contig 11573 bp, 7 predicted proteins | sample AntAcemetage1231_FD_179838 | JGI IMG/M metagenome (GOLD analysis project Ga0222689, IMG submission 179838) | Saline water microbial communities from Ace Lake, Antarctica - #1231 | ecosystem: Environmental > Aquatic > Non-marine Saline and Alkaline > Saline | place: Antarctica: Ace Lake...
GAGTTAAGGACTAATGCTCGGGATAAGTCCTGACTTAATTGCCGAGATAGTTCTCCTTACCTCCTCTGGTTCTTCAGATATATCTTAATAAAAATACCTGATTTTACAGAATGCTAATCTAATAGCTCGCCGAGGGGGTATTTACTTAATATCTCTATTTAATAGTACATCAATCATCGACTCGTGCTTGGTGATTCCAGAATAAACACTACTAATTTCGATTCTCCCGAAAGTCCAAACTCCCATCTCTCCTTTCTATTTCTCATAAAATATTCCCAACTTGTAGTTAATCGAAAAGAAGTAAAATGAAATTTTTCAAAGAAGCCGACGATTTTTATGCAGAGCACAGCGAGTGGAATAAAATACTGAATGAATTACGCAGGATCTTGTTATCGACAGGGCTTGAGGAGTGCATAAAATGGGGAGTCCCTGCTTATACGCTAAAAGGAAAGATAATAATCGGTGTTGGACAGTTTAAGTCCTACGCTGGATTGTGGTTTCACCAAGGGGTGTTCTTGAAGGATGAGGCGAAGAGGCTCGTGAATGCGCAAGAAGGTGTCACCAAGGCGCTCAGGCAGTGGCGATTTGAATCAGATGAGAAGCTGGATACTGAGTTGGTAAGAGCTTACGTTTTAGAGGCAATTCAGAATCACTTGGACGGAAAAGAATTGAAGCCGAAAAAGAAAGATTTAGTTATTCCAGAGGAATTGAAAAAGGCCTTGAAAGCGGACAAAGTATTGAATGATAGTTTTGAAGAATTAAGTCTATCCTGCAAAAGAGAATACGCTGATTATGTTTCTGAAGCTAAACGGGATGAAACCAAGCAAAGAAGATTGGAAAAGATAATTCCAATGATTTTGGAAAAGGTAGGGTTGCATGATAAATATAAGGATTAGGATTAGATGAATGAATGGGTTGTAAGGAGTGGGTAAAGTGTTTCAGGCTTGCTGTGACCTCAAAACAAAATCTGCAATACTTGTCTAAAGATCATTGCGCCCCTTCAGGGCTTGGGCTTACGGTTGTTTTGGGATTCTATTGATGACGCCCTTTCAGGGCGTGGCTAACCCGAACATCAACATATCATAAGTCCTGAAAGAGCGCCATTAACAGAAATACCATTCACCTGCATTTCCAAGCCCTGAAAGGGTGAAAACAACAGAAATACCATTCACACGCATTTCCAAGCCCTGAAAGGGCGAAACCAACAGAAATACCATTCACCTGCATTTCCAAGCCCTGAAAGGGTGAAAACAACAGAAATACCATTCACCAGCATTTACAAGCCCTGAAAGGGCGAAAACAACAGAAATACCATTCACACGCATTTCCAAGCCCCGAAAGAGCGCCATTAACAGAAATACCATTCACACGCATTTCCAAGCCCTGAAAGGGTGAAAACAACAGAAATACCATTCACACGCATTTACAAGCCCTGAAAGGGCGAAAACAACAGAAATACCATTCACACGCATTTCCAAGCCCTGAAAGGGCGAAACCAACAGAAATACCATTCACCTGCATTTCCAAGCCCTGAAAGGGTGAAAACAACAGAAATACCATTCACACGCATTTCCAAGCCCTGAAAAGGTGAAACCAACAGAAATATCATTCACACGCATTTTCAAGCCCTGAAGGGGCGAAATCAACAGAAATATCATTCACACGCATTTTCAATCCCTGAAAGGGTGAAACCAACAGAAATACCATTCACACGCATTTCCAAGCCCTGAAAAGGCAAAAACAACAGAAATACCATTCACACGCATTTTCAAGCCCTGAAGGGGCGAAATCAACAGAAAACCCGCGGAGCAACATTTTCAAGCCCTGAAAGGGCGAAATCAATACAAATTGCCGAAGTCAACCTACCGAAAAACCGTGACGTGGCCCTTTATTTCTTGAGAGTCGATATCTGTCCTTCCGACTTTCATGATCCACACGTAAACTCCATTTTCAACATAGTGCTCTCCCCCATTCACATTGCCCAACCAAGGCTTGTTCGGATCTTTGCTTTCAAACACAAGGCCTCCCCAGCGATCGAATATCATCAATTCGTAAATGAAAGGTGTGGCACTGAATTGAGGAAGGAAAATATCGTTTAATCCATCTCCATTCGGAGTAAAGGCATTGGGAACAAAGGCATTCAAGATGTCTTCGATCACGATTCTCTTGGTGATTGAGTCTGTGCATCCAATGGCGCTCTCAACGGCCAAAGTCACGAAGTAAATTCCACCGACATCTGAAGGGAATTCAAAACTTGGATTCTCTTCAAAACTATCTTGTTCCTCCCATCCAAAATCCCAATGAAGAAAATCATAGCCTTCAGAAAGATTATTGAATTCTATGAGTGAATTTGGAATTTGAGTCGGCTGTGGACTGGCGTCAAAAGCAGCAATGATCTGTGGCGGTTGATTGATGAGAACTTCCGTTTCAAACAAACATCCCAATTCATCGATGAGAATTACGGTATATTGATCTGCACATAAGTTGTAGAATTCGCGTTGATCAGTGAATTCAGCTTCACCACTCAAACTCAACGGAATGTCGTCAGGGATAGTTGTGAAAGTCGCAACAGCATCGCAGAATCCAAAACAAGAAGCATCTTCAACTTCAAAATCGAATTGGATGGGTTCAGAGAAAGAGACTTCGATTTGATCTACAACTGTACAAAATTCTGAGAACACTTCTGCCGTAATGATGTAGGAACCCGAAGCTGCCGACACGACCGAAGTTTCTAAGGCTGAATCATCTCCAAAAGCGATTCCCGATGGACCTGTCCACAATATATTCTCCCCTTCAATTTCAGCGCTCAATGTAGTACTCAAGAAACAGACTTCAACATCATCGCCAAGATCTATGCTGAGTTCTACTACTGAAACTTCAAACTCTTCCTCAGTCCAGCAGCCGTTTTCATCAGTAGCAGACAAGAGGTAAACTCCTGTATTTAGGCCATCAAAGAGTCCGGTGGCGTTTTCATCTCCATCTAAATTATAAGTGATGATTCCTTCACCACCCAGTAATGCAGTCACTTCGATTTCCCCTTCTCCAGGAGCGCAACCGTGGGTGACTTCTGCCGTTAACTCGAGAGGCTGTACCAAGTTTATTTCTTGATCGATACTTGTCTCACAGGAATTGGTAGAGAGTGTTGCGGTTAGAGTATAAGTTCCCGTTGCGTCTGATGAAACAGTAATTACATCAGCACTTGGATCAGAAATCTCCAATCCCAAACTACCTGTCCACTCGATATTGCCCAAGTCAAACACTGCGGTTACTTCAGTCGAGAGTTCACAAACATCAAATTCACCGCTGACTTCCAACTCCAACAATTCTTCGTTGATGGTGACTTCCGTTTCTAATTCACAGGAATTCGAATCTTCTAGAAGTAAGGTATAAGTGCCCGCATCTAATCCGTCGAACAATCCAGTAGCATTCGTAACACCGTCCAAAGTGAAAGTGATTGGCGCGATTCCTCCAGTATAATCCGAGGCATCAACAGCGCCCTGTCCGGGGCCGCAAGCATCTGAAATCACTGGATTAACTGAGAATCCAGCGAACACTTCAAAATTGAAAACCGTATTCACTTCGTTGCCACAAGGATCGACAACAGCGCCAAGGGCATTTCCATCGATGGTATAGAGTCCAGGTTCGAGGGCAATATTAAAATTCAATAATGCAACAGTAGAAAGCTGAGCTCCGAAAGAACAGTTTTGTGAGGCAACTTCGTTTACTGGAATCACTCCATTCGGACCTGTCAATTCAAAGTTCTCAGAAATGAGAGAGCTACAGAGCACAGGTTCTGAGAAAGTCAATCGCAATTCCATATTTGAGCATGCCACTTGAACGCTCTCTATTTCTGGAGAAGTATCGTCAAAAATATCAGCTGAAGAGCCACCAAAATCGAGGTTGTATCCAACTTGAGAGTTGGACCAATTCATCACGACCAAAGCGTAAGTTTCTCCCTGGTTTACGGGAAGGTCAGCGTTAAAAGGTGGTCCGTTGAGATCGCCCGGTCCATTCGAGTTACCCACACCACCTTCAGCAGTGCTGATACCTGTTGGCCCATTCACTCCAAGCTCACCCCAAGAATTACAACTCACCTCCATGGCAGGGGTCGAACTAATATCTTCACATCCAAATTCTGTGATGTTGAATAGGGACCAATCGTAGTCGTCGTCTTGATCGTTGGGCTCGATGATGAAGCTCAGCATTCCAGTTTCCTGAACCGTGAAAGAATACCAATAGGCATTCGTTTCTGAAGCGTTGCAGCTTCCAGGAGCAAATTCCCCGGGGAAAGATCCATTTCCGGACGGAGAATCAAATTCAGAATATTCATCCTGACAAACAGGAATAGCCCCGAAGCAATCAGCAGGCGTTAAGCTTGGACATTGATCATCAATTTCAATCGTAAAGTTCATGCAAGGAGTACCAAACTCGTCGCTTCCAACCGTGATAAAATAAGTCTCACCGGCCTCTGCGATAAAGATTCCATTCATGGTGTTCACATTGAACTGGCTCAAGCTCAACATACATGCTGCTGAAGGATCATCTGGACATCCCTCTGTCACAATCAACCCGATGCTACCGAGGGGCAAATTGCTCAACTCAACGCTCATGCATCCGTCTTGCTCTGCGACTACAGAAAAAGTCATGTCTTCACCAGTAATATTAAAATTGGTACAGGCATCTTGCCAATCGAAACTGCTGCCATTGCCGCAAGTGCTAGTCGTTAAGCTGTAAGGTATCGAGGGCACCATTACATCAGCGCATGGACAGGCTTCACAATCGCCGCCGCAATCAACTCCGTTCTCCAATCCATTTAGAATACCATCATCGCAGGTAGGACAAGCGCTACAAGTAATATCGGCTTCAAATCCATCCAAAGCAATGATACCGTCAGAAGTAAAAAGAACAGTGATACAGCCTGTTGTAGAAGTTACCGAGAAATTATTACCGGTGCCTTCAAGAGTTCCGATAACAGGCGCAAATTGAGAATCTCCAGCAAAGAAAGTCAGCAGGTCGAAGCCTTGTTCGATGCTGTATGACACGAAATCAAGTCCAATACAGAGGTCTGGATCATCAGAGCAAATCGTCATCACGCTCATCTCACCGTCTTGATAGGTGTTCAATGCACCGCCACTGTCGTACAATGTTCCAGAACAAGTGTTGATCGTTCCTCCTTGAGAAATGAGGAAATCTTGGGCAGCCGTATCCGCAGTGAATAGGACGCCAAGAATAAGGACAAGAATAAGCTGAAAACGATTGGTCATGTAGTGGTTATCAGTGGAAAGATACCAAAATGAGAGCTTTGGTTGCTTCCGTGGATAAATTTTTGAAAAAAACTGAACTTAATCGGCCTGAAAATCTGACTGCCGAGGCGACAATAAATACCTAACTTTGTGCTTCAACTTTGAACGTTATGGAGTATAGAAGACTAGGGAAATCGGGATTGCAAGTGAGTGCATTGTCATTCGGCTCATGGATTACTTTCGGAAATCAAATTAACAATAAGATTTCTGAAGAACTTATGGACATTGCCTATGACGCTGGTGTGAATTTCTTCGACAATGCCGAGGTATATGCAGCGGGTCGTTCTGAGGAGGTGATGGGAAATATTCTGAGCAAAAAAGGCTGGGCGAGAGACACTTATATTGTATCGAGCAAGGTGTTTTTTGGCGCTGGAGGGAAGTTACCGACCCAAAGAGGATTGCACCGCAAGCATGTTGTTGAAGCTTGTGAAGCGGCATTAAAAAGATTGAAAGTTGATTATTTGGACTTGTATTTCTGTCACCGTCCAGACAAGGAAACTCCGATTGAGGAGACCGTTTGGACCATGCACCAACTCATCATGCAAGGTAAAATCTTGTATTGGGGAACTTCAGAATGGAGTGCGCAAGAAATCATGGAAGCACATCGGATTGCGGAACGATACAATCTTATCGGCCCAACTATGGAGCAGTCGCAATACAATATGCTTGTCCGCGATAAGATTGAAGTTGAGTTCGACCAAATCTACAAGACTGTTGGATTGGGAACGACAATTTGGAGTCCATTGGCTTCCGGTTTGCTCACCGGTAAATACAAAAGCGGCAACAAAGACGATTTCAGATTGAAGCGGGATGAGCTTTCTTGGTTGGCTGAAAAGCTGTTGGTAGATGAGAATTTCGAAAAGATTGATCGTTTGTCTGAAATGGCAGGCGATTTAGGAATAAGTCTACCAAGAATGGGAGTCGCTTGGTGTTTGAAGAATCCCAACGTCAGCACAGTAATACTCGGTGCTAGCAAGACAGAACAGCTGCAAGAGAATTTAAAAGCCATTGAAGATTTACCTTTAATGAGCGATGAAGTCATGGAAACCATCGAATCCATCCTCAAGAACAAACCGCTTCATCCCGCTTTCTGATGCGAATAGATATTCTAACCATACTTCCGAGGCTGCTTGAGGGTCCTTTTGCCGATTCCATTTTGAAGCGGTCGCAGGAAAAGGGATTGGCGGAGGTTCATATCCACGATATCCGCCAGTGGAGCACCGACAAGCACAAGAAAGTTGATGATTATGCTTTCGGGGGAGGTGCTGGTATGGTGATGACGATTCAACCGATTTTGGATTGCATCAATCAGTTGACAGGAGAGCGAGAGTACGACGAAATTATTTTCTTGACGCCTGATGGAGAAACCTTGAAGCAGAATATTTCCAACGAATTGTCCTTGAAGAAGAATTTGATTCTGCTTTGTGGACATTACAAGGGTATCGATCAAAGATTGCGAGATCATGTCGTAACTCGTGAAATAAGCATAGGCGATTACGTCTTAAGTGGAGGTGAATTGGCTGCTGCTGTCCTTGCGGATAGCATAATTCGATTGCTTCCAGGGGTTTTGAACGACGAAACTTCTGCTTTGAGTGATAGTTTTCAGGATGGACTTTTAGCTCCTCCTGTGTACACCCGTCCCGCAGATTTCAAGGGATGGCAAGTGCCTGACATTCTGTTGAGTGGAAACGATAAAGCCATTGAAGATTGGCGGTTCAAAGAGTCAATTTCAAGGACTGAAAAGCGTCGTCCAGACCTCTTAAAAGGCAAGGACAATAGTGAGAATTGAAAAAAAAATATTTCTTAACCAGTCATTCCAAGAATATTCGTAATATTGCACCCTCGTTTTGGAACGATAAAATATACGTCATGGACATCATTAAGGAGATCTCCAACAAGATCACAGAATTTAAAGAACTTCCGGAATTTGGCGCAGGCGACACTGTCACTGTAAGCTATAAAATTAAGGAAGGCAATAAGGAAAGAATCCAGCTTTTTCAAGGTGTTGTTATTCAGCGTCGTGGAAGTGGAACAACTGAAACCTTTACGGTAAGAAAAATTTCTAGCGGTATAGGTGTAGAGCGTATCTTCCCTTCAGCTTCTCCATTCATTGAAGAAATTAAGGTGAATAAGAGAGGTAAAGTACGTCGTGCTCGTATCTTCTATCTTCGTGGTAGAATGGGTAAGTCAGCGCGTATCAAAGAAAAGAAGCACTATTCTGCAATTTAATTGCGGGTATAAAATATTCGAAAGCCATCCTCTACGGGGATGGCTTTTTTGCGTTTGAATTGTATTTTGCAACAAATTGACTTTTAGACTAGTTATGATCCTATGGTGAAACAGTTAGAAATATGCACCCAAGATTTCAGTTCAATAAAAGCAGCTGCGGCGAACGGAGCGCATCGTATTGAATTGTGCGCATCACTCGAAACAGGGGGATTAACACCTTCTATCGGAATTATTGAGGCTGCTCTTCAGCTTGCTGGCCCTGAAGTTTATGTTCTCATCAGACCTCGAACCGGTTACTTCACGTACAAGGCTGATGAATTCAAAATGATGATGCGTGATGCTGAGTTGGCCTTAGAGACGGGAGCTCACGGACTAGTGTGTGGATTTTTAACTGCGGATGCCAAGGTTGACCATCCTCAAACAAGGGAGATGCTGAAACTTTGTGGCGATCGAGGATTCACTTTTCACCGTGCTTTCGATTTGCTCGATGATCAATTCCTTGGGATTGAAGAATTGGCTGATTTGGGAGTTGAACGTGTATTGAGCTCAGGGCAAGAACGAACAGCAGAAGCTGGAACCGATCGCTTGAAGCAGTTGGTTGAAAAAGCAGATGGCAGAATCAGCATTATGCCAGGAAGTGGAATTCACTCTGGAAATCTTGCTGAAATCATGGAAACAGGAGCCCATGAATTTCACCTCTCCGCCCAACGCCTTCATGCCTATGAGGTGAACTACCAAGGCAGGGACCTCTTCAGCACTACTTTCAGAAGCTCGAATGCCGACGAAATTAAAAAGTGCCTAGCCTTGATTTCTGCCTAGTATTCAATTACCAGTACTGAATCTTTCTTGAGTTGAACAGCAATCCACTGGCGGAGTTTAGCCAGTTCAGCAATTTTATTTTCCTCAGGCAATGACTTGTCTAAGCGGACAAATAGAGCTGGAATAGTGTCTTGCTTCTCAAAATTTGTTTCGATTCCATCAGCATAGTAAAATTGCTTAATTGCGGGAAACAGAATTCTACACTCGTTTTGCAGGGAATTGAAATCAATTTTATCGGCTTGAATTTGATCTTTTTCCGCACGCAATCGAATCAATTCTTCGTCTTTAGAAGCTACCATTTGCTCTAGCCAAACGCTTCTTTGGGAATCTGTACGGTTTTCAACGTCTTGAATCAAACTATAATAATCCTTGCTTTGAATCACTTGGAATTGACACTCCTCCAATCCAAAATCAACCAATTTCAATTTCCAGTTCTCAATATTTCGCTCAGGTAGCACCTCACCCATCAATGCTAGTTTAATGTTTGGATTCCCGTCGTTGTATTCAACCGTTTTGGTGATTATTGCAGTATCCATGCCTTTCAAGGAGTCATCAACCATGGTGATAAATTCCACAGCTTTTCGCTGAAAAATTGTCTGTTTTACCACTTGGAAGAAAATAATTCCTGAGGGTACGATTACAATAAATAAGAATACGAAAATGTATCGCTTGATTTTTCTTTCTCTGCGAGGATCTACAAATTGCACCACTGGGAATCGCATATACTTGATATACAAGTATGTTGGCAAGGCGATAAATACAGAATTGATGAAGAACAAGTAAAACGCTCCGAAGAAGAAATCCCATTGCAGGGTAGCAATTCCATAGCCCGCGGTACAAAGCGGCGGCATCAAGGCAGTAGCGATTGCCACCCCAGGTACCACATTACTTTTGTAAGTTCTAGAGCCGGCAATAATTCCAGCTGCTCCACCAAAAAGTGCTATTCCCAAGGCCAAAACTGTAGCCGAACGACGATCCATTAATTCTGGGGAAGCATCCTTGATCGGGCTTATCATGAAGTAGAGCGTACTTATTGCCAAACTGATTCCGATGGCTACTCCGAAGTTTTTTAGTGCACGCTTCAGCAATTCAAAGTCATTGACCGCTACTGCTAATCCTATGCCTAAGATTGGGCCCATCAAAGGAGAAATAAGCATGGCACCGATAATTACGGCCACGCTATTTGTATTTAATCCAATGCTCGCGATGAGAATACTAAATACAAGAATCCAAGCGGCATGACCTCTAAAGTTCACATCTTGTTTCAAGCCTTCAGAAGTGGCTTTAAAATCAACTCCCTCCTTCAGGCTCAAAACACTCTTCATGAACTCCATAAAATTCTGGAGAAACTGTTTCCAGCTAAAAGCAACCGCTTTTTCTTGCTGCTCAATATCGACTAGTCCCTCTTCTTCTGGGTTCTCATTGTTCATGTCAGAATGGAATTATTTTTTATCAATTTGAAGCAGCTTCATGAGCTCTACGGCCACTTCTTTGTTTTCAGGAAGGTATAATGCCTTTTGAACTTTGTCCTTTTCAATTTCTGTCAAATGCCAACTCAAGGAAATTAATTCATCGGATTCCTGTGCCAATTGAAAATCTAAAACATCAACAGGATAGTCGACGGATTCTTTGAAATACTTAAGTAATTGGTCATTCGTGAAATCCTGCATTCGAGTGAAATTACCATATACCGAGCCTAAAGGTGCGCTAAATTTCGACCACATAGAAACGGACTTATTGGAATTTTTAAAATCTTTCTGCTTGTCTCGAATCTGAACAATCACGACTCCGCTGGTGTTGGTGGAGATCCAATTTTGGAAGGTATTCATATAATCAAGACTGGTCTTTATTCCAAAATTGTCTCGGAGACCAGCGTCCATAACTTCAATAACAGGTTCTGAAGGCAAGGATACCGAAGGCATGATCAATGGGAAGGTGGCATTCATTCGAAGGGCGCTGGTCATGAGCACTTCATCAGGATTCTGATTGGCGAATAATCTCCTGAACTCAATATTTTCATAGATGTCATTGTCTTCACTTAGCGGTAAATACTCAGACCTGGACATGAACGACATGGGCTGGGAAGAAATAATCATCCTTCTACCGTCATTCACGATAGTTGGACTCATCACCAACAATGGAATTGTTGAATTGTATTCTGCTTGGGTATAATCGCCCAACTGCTTCCACAAGACACCGCCAGTATTTTCATTGAGCTGTTTCTCAAAGGCATAGCCCCTATCCTTGGTGTAGATTTCATTGTCTAACTTGAACTTCTGATACTTGATGAACAGATCTGTTGTCGCCAATTTAAATATCATTGGGTTCAAAATATCCTTTGAAATATTCTCTCGGTAGATGGGGTCGTTCAGGCTTATTGAGTCTGGATAAATCAAACTTTGACGGTATATTTCACGGAGGTAAGCTGCACCGATTAATCCACCAGAGGAACCGGTGATCATGTGTGTTTGTTTCAGCAGTTGACCTTCGCTAAGACTGTCCAAAATAGAAATGCAGTTCATGGTCCATAAAGCCGATCGAGTTCCACCTCCACTGGTACAAATCACCACGAGTTTAGGCTTTTTCCCTGTTCTGAAACTCGCCTTCGAATTCTTCAATCTCCAGTTTTCGAGTATAGAAATATTGTGCTTAAAATCTGACTTCCAGATGGAGTCTGAGACTACTTCTAAGCCGTGAGATTGAGGGTCATAGTGGGCTTGAACTCCAGAGTACTTCAATCCAAAAGCTCTACTCTCAGCTTGTAGCCAATCCAATTTTACCAATTGATAATTCGCTATCAAGAATAAGACGATAATCAGGGATATTGTCCATCCCTTAAACCAAGAATAAAAGGCAGAAAACAACATCAATCCCGTGGTCAGCATGAGAACCAGACTTGATGCCGCCGGAATTTCAAACATGGGATTTTCACCAAAGGAGCCGATGAAAATGAAAGATCCGACGGTGACAATTTCAAAGATTGAAGCATTGATGTGATTTTGAGCGAGGACCTTATCGAGTAGCTGCTTTTCGTAATGAGAGTAGTCTCTAGCGAGTCGAAAACGAAAAAACGAACTCATGTAAGTGAGCACCTTGCGGCTATTTTGTTTTTCATGAATCTCAGCTGTAGATCTTGGAATAGCCGTAGTCACAGATTTAGCAGGATCTGGCAAGCCTTCAGCAACAATTTTCACGACTGACTTGTTGGTGGTGATAAAGTAG
>Ga0222689_1000432_pt1 | contig 11473 bp, 18 predicted proteins | sample AntAcemetage1231_FD_179838 | JGI IMG/M metagenome (GOLD analysis project Ga0222689, IMG submission 179838) | Saline water microbial communities from Ace Lake, Antarctica - #1231 | ecosystem: Environmental > Aquatic > Non-marine Saline and Alkaline > Saline | place: Antarctica: Ace Lake...
TATTGTTTCCTGGACCAAAGTCCTCTGCAATTTTTAGCCGTTTGGTCATCTTCAATACGTTTGCTGGAGGCGTAGTTCCCGACGGCTCGTCATAGTTAAACGCCATGCCAACCTCAAGTTCGGTCCTCCTCCTTCCACCAGAATTGCAATTACCTTCGCCACACGGGTAGCCGGATTCAGTGAATGATTTGCTTGACCAACTACCGGCAATGCTTGGGGCCGCTACCCAATAAGGATCGCACAAATTCGATTGCGTCCAGGTTCCCAGGTCGTACGGGTCTGTTCCTGTGCCGGTTGGCGGAGCCATGTAAACAACAAAACGGCATTCGTAGGTAATATCCAATTCCATGTCCGCATCATGGCCCACTTTGATGTTTTGCCTTGGAGAGTCGCAATCAACCGCGCCTTTGCAGCAGTTTGTGATTTGCAGGTCTGTGGTTCGCCCTCCTTTAATTGTGTGCTTTAGTGTGACATCGACCGCGACAAGATCAAAAGTATTTTTGCCGTCTGGACACGTCCAATTCTCGCCATCGCAAAGACACACGAACGGGCAGCATTTCATAAGAGGAGACATCAGCAAGCACCACTAAATTGATTCGGCCACAGAAGCACGATGAAGTCCACGTTTTGAGCTGAAAGGTAGGTACCTGGAACGATAGTGTCGTCGGGGATGGGTTGTAATTCAAAGTTCCCCGGAAGGGTCTCAGGGTCAATACCCATGTGACTGCTCGAGGTATTCCCCTGCTCGTACAGATTGATGGCGTTGATGAATCCTGTCTGCGCAACGTCGTCCCATGTCAGATCTTCCGGATCTGTTGCTACTCGAGGCTCGACACTGATCACCGTGTACTTCCATTGGCCGCTGTTCGTCGGCGTCGACGACTGCACCCGCCAGAACTGGGAAGGCTGCTCGGCATCGAAACGAGGCTGGTTTGTATCGGTGTAGATCATGCGAGGGCGATCAATGCCCGTTCGTCAGCTGTGAATAGGCCGTTGAAGTCTGTACCCCTGAGGTACGGTTGCTGCCAGTACACCCCACGGATGTGCCGAATGGATCGCGGGTCGCCTTCGTAACTCATCGCGCCAATTCGTGTTCCAAACGTGGGCCGTGGAACTTGCTTCGCGTGTTTGTCTGCTCTCGCTCTGAACTGGTACTTAGCCAGGTACCATTCAGCGTCAAGCGCTACCCGCTGGACACCCATGTAGATAATCGTTCCCTGAGCGAGGCCGGCGAAGGTTGCCTGGTTGCGTGTCCCGATGCCAGCTGTATCCTGCAAGATCGACTGATCGCCAGTGACATCTATGCCGAGATTGTTGACGTGTACCCCTTGGCGTACGACCTCAACCGTGAAGTCGATCTGTGTCAGGCCAACGCTAAGCGGGTTGCCATTCCAATCGACCATGGTGCCGCCGATGTCGCCCGGTGGTCGGTAGTTGTTTGATTCGACGCCGGCGGGACTACTGACCGATCCCTCAATCGTGTTCAACGGCGGTACCGATGTTGTTGAACCGTCCCAGATACCTGGGGCTGCGTTGTAGTAGCCGACCGGTGTGTCAGATGACCATACGTCAGTCGGTACGATTGGCTCCGTTCTATACATCGGCGTTGGTGACATGGTGTGATTCGAGAGAACCCGAACCAGTACCTTTTCGCCGGTGAACCTGGCGTATTCGGTAAGGCCGATTGCAATTTCTGCTGTGTTCTTTCCTTCGGCGATCAGGCGAACTTGAACCGTTCGCACCCTTGCCGGATCACCCTCAGCCGTGGTGTCGATGAGCAGAGGCCCACCGGTCTCCGCTGAGATCCCGCCGTACCCGGTGCCGTCGACGATCAAATCCCTAATCTCTAACGCGCTCTTCGAGTCTGTATCGTCAGACGTTCTGAACACTCTCGAATGTGAATGTGCGCCCCAGTCTTCGCTGGTCGCTTCGCTCGTCTTCAGGTCGTAGCGTGTGACTGTCATGGTCTAGGAGCCGCCGATCTTGCGGGGTCTATTTGTGTTCGTGCTGAAGCGCCGAGCGCTCTGCTGACGCTTCTCATCGACCCGTTCACTGTGCCAGCATCCGAAACGTCTTGGAGCAATTGAGGATCGAAGGCATTGCCCGCCCCAACGTAGTTTGAACCGCTATTGATTAGCGTTCCGAATCCTGCCTGGAACGAATTAAAAGCGCCGGCCGTGTCGCCTGCCATGTCCTTTGCGAATGCGGCACCAAAGAATCCGGCGGCCGTCGTTGTATCTTTCTGGAGCGACCGATAGAACACGGCGAGCGCCGAGATACTCTTAAGAAGACCCGACACCAGGTCGGGGAGTATGTCGGCCAACTCTAAGAGCTGTGGTTCCATTTCATACATCGCTGACGCCAAGCCTCGGACGGCTCGCTCTTCGACCTCGAGCATGGTGTTGGCGAAGGTCGGCGATAGGTTCATGGCCGAGCCGATCAGCTTCTGAATGCTGAAGCCAGCGACACCGACCCCAAGGATTCCCCCCAGGCTGACGCCGCTGAGCATCCCGCCGATTGACTTTCGGATGCCTCCCAACGCCCTGGTCAGCTGGGAGGTATCGGCGCCGAATTTGAATGTGATGCTGCGTGCCATTGCGCTAACTGCTCCCCTAGTTCTGCGTCACTCATTCGCCGCTTGCCGGTGAGTTCTTCAACGACGACTCCGAACTCTTCCGACGTCAGTTCAGCGACTTCTTTGAATGACCACCCGGTGCGGATTGCGATCTGAGCTATGAGCCTGAGCCATTGTTTGCGGTCACGATCTCTGTGCATTCTTTGAACTCCGCCGGTTCCATTTGTTCGACTTCCGCCAGAGGAATATCCAAGCATCTCGAGACGACAATCATGCCCTGCTCAGTCTCGTTCTTCACGTCGGCGAGATCGGCGAAGTCCCTCATGTTTAGCTTGCGTTTGAATGTTCTCATCCTGCTGGTGTCCAAGCTGCCCCAGCGTCCTCGGTCACGGTTAGGCTGAACTCAACCGCCTGGTCAAGCGAACCTGTGACACTCGCCGCTGTGGCAATTCCTGCGTACGTCCCGTCTAGTGGGCCGTTAGTGATGACGATTGAAACTGTGTCGCCTGCGACTGGAAGGTAACCATCTTCGCTGTGGCCGTTGAGCGTCACAGTGAAGGGCGCTCGAATGCCTGCGATGTTCTGCCGGTATGCCGACGTTGATGCTGTAACGTCGATCAGGGCGGTATCCCCACCGCTGAAGTCGATTGATGTGATCAGTGCCGCCGTGCCGCCGATCGTGGCGGTGACGCCGTTAAATGATGTTGCTGCCATTTCTAACTCGCAAAGGTAAGGGTGGTGGTCAGTTCGGTGACGTAAACCGGGACCGTGTCGGCCCCGCGTTGGAAGATCTCAGCGCTGCGTGATGACTCGTGAACCGATACGAATGAAGCCGAGGCCTGGAGGTCGGTGAGTACTTCTGCCGCCAGATCGTCAGCGAGTATCCGCGACGTGCTGAGACATGCGAAGACGTACCGGCTGTGGTACGGGGCGATGCTGCCCGTAGTGTCGTTCGTCGGCCCGGAGTCCTCGAGGCCAAACAGTACCGCCGGGATCTGTGTTTCCCGGTTGCGGATGTCTGGCGTGACCACCGTGCCGGTGATGTTGATGGCGTCGAAAATGACGGTGTTGGCTGTTGCGAAGCTCATAGCATGGCCCTCAGCTTTCCGAGTCCGATTCGCTTGCCCTGCTCGAGCTGGAGCGCGATTGCTTCCTTCATCACGTTCGCCACTCGGTCGTTGTATCTGACCCCGACCGGTCGCCGGAACGGCTGCGCCTTGACATAGCTGCCTTCGTACTTCGTCCCGCCGCCAGGCGTGTATCCGCCTTCGATCATGTGGGAGACATAGTTGTAGTAGTGCTTGGAGTTGATGTATTGCCTAGCAACTAGGCCGGTCCTGGTCTTCGTAGCTTCGACGCTGTAGCTGCCTCGCTGCGTGAGACTCTTCCGAACGCTTCGGATCTTCTTGCCCTTGCCGGATTTGGTCTTTCCAAATGTCTCGATCCCTCGGCGGCCCTTGACGTACGCGCGAGACTTACGACCGAATGTGAGCTGGCTAAAGTTCTCAATCGACTTGTCCCGCATCACGTCGAAGCCGACCGTGGCCGCGTTTTGCAGGATGTTGATGCCCTTGTATCCCTCGAGGTCTTCGAGGTTCGCCATCATTCGCTTGAGGCTGGGGGTTGATCCCACCGTGACGACGTCGTCGTTCTTCCCGGTTTGTCTTCTCATCGTTCCACCGCCACAACCGTCAGCTCGAGATCCCGGCGCCGACCGTTCGGATCTCTGATTGCTTCGACGCTGTAGAAGACCGATCGGTGTTCTACTCGCCAGTCGTATTTGATCATCTCGGTGAACGGAAGCCGGATAAGGGCGGACACTTCTGCCGACTGCCTGATTTCCCCGTCTTCAGTCTTCCGGATCTTCTCCGTCCTGAAGCTCACGTTCGACGCAAACTCGAAGACGTAAGAAACCGTTTCGGAGCCGGCATCGTCTGCCGTTTCCGTAGCGCTATAGAACTTGACGTAATCCCTGCCGCCGAAGCTCATAGGCCTCCCAGCTGGTAGTTGGCGATCAATGTTCTAAGGCTCAAGGGTATGCTGTGCATCGTCACCGGCGCCACGCCTTCGCGATCGGTAAACATGTGGTTGCCGAGATCGAATACGGCTACCTTCACGTCAGGCCGTACGTCACCGGCCACCGTCACTGATGCGAGGTACTCGTAGGCGCTCGACCATGAGCCGGTTGATGTGAGACAGAACTCACGTCCACCCCAGACATTCGCCAAGAACCATTCGGAATTCACAGCCCCAAGGCTGACCCCATCCTGGTACTTGGTCATGCTTGTAAGCACCGGCGCCGGCCCGAACGGCACCGCCATGCCTGGCTTGACTGCGATCGACACCGTGGTATTCCGTACAAACCAATTCGTCGCCTGCTCCCAAAGAGACACGCCAGCATCTAGTGAACGCTGGAGCGCGGGATCGTTCTCCGTCCAGGCAATATTGCAATGGTCCCGGAACTCTGCGAGCTGGAATCCATGCGCCGTTTGTGCCGTAATTTCCATGGATTCCCCCAAGAATCAAGGCCGGGAGGCCGAAGCCCCCCAGCCCTGAGAAGAGACTGAGCGATCAGGCCGAGCCGTAGATCATGCGGGAACTGGCTTCCGCCAGGATCCACTGACCGTCCGCCCGCATGTGGGACCGATAGGTGACTAGACCGGATCCACCGTTGGTGAACGGATCTTCTTGCGTCTTCATGGTCGAACGCAGCGACACGCGGTAGGACCGCTTGTCCAGGTACAACGCTGCGACCTTGCCGGCGCCGGCAGCTGGCATCGCATCGCTGAGGTAGATAGGCGAACCGAGAAGCGTACCGACCGAAAGCGGATCAGCTTGCAAGGTGCCGGTGGCTTCTGGGAAGAAGATCATCCGGTCATTCGCGTTAATGTCCTGCACGATTTGAGCATGAACCGCGGGCGACATGATCCAAGCCTTTTCACCGCTGCGGTAACGGCCAAGGCCAGCCGTTTGGGTGTTCAACAAGTCGGTGATGAGGATATCCGCCACCGCGTCCTTGCCGGCGCCCATCGTGTAGTCGTTGATGGCCGTGGCGCCAGCTGCGTCGATGTGGGCCTTGGTGGCACACAATCCGCCCGGAGCCGTTCGGGTTGAGTCCAGCGGGTTGGCTTCAGAAACGAAACTCGCGTCCCAGCCTTCAGCGTAGGATTCGAAGTGCTGCGTGAGGGTTTCGCCCATTGCCGCCGGACGATTATCCTGCAACATCTCGAGAGAGATTTGGGTTTCCAAAGCCATCTTGTACGCTCGGAATCGAATTCGGCTAAAGGTAGCCTGTGCCGCTGTGAACGCTGCGCCTTCGTCGACGATGGTAGCCGTCGGGATTCGATTAAGCACCGCAGCGATCTCATTATCGTGGGCGTCGGTGACCACCTGTGCAGCGGTCATTGCTCCGCTCATCTTCGGGAGTCGCCTGATCAGCTCGTCTTTGAGATCAACGGGAACCAGTGCCGCATCGGTCACAGTGTCGTAGTTCGCTCGACCTTCGACCTTCTGGCCGATCTTCCGCATCAGACGATCGCCGGCGTCTTGGTACATCTCCTCAAGCGATCGCTTCTCGTTGACTGGAGCGAGGGCGGGGTTGTTGCTCTTCGAGTTCAAACGGAACTCGTAGCTCGGCGATTCGATCGTTTCCTTGGCAGAAGCGCGAACCTCTGCGGATCTGATCTTTGTCTTGAGTTCTCGAGCCTGCACATCGGCAGTCTCGAGATCGTTCAGCTGCTCTTCATTGAGTTCGCCATCAATGTTCAAAAGCGAATCAACACGCGATCGGGCTTCGTTTTCTTCAGCCCGCATAGAAACCAGGTCAGACATTAGTCTTCCCCCCGTAGGTAGCGCGAGCGCCCGAATAAGCGCCTGCAATTACTAGAGACAATTCGCTGAGATGACCCTGTGTCACTTCGCGCATGCTCTGAGATTTGGTGTGAGTCCAGCGATCTCCGCCGTCCTCGATGTAAAAACCGATCGATACTGCGCCGCTAAGATCACCCCGCTCGAGGGCTTCGCGTATGTCGGCGCGTGCCTCGGGGAGTGTGGCGGTGAATTCAAGTCCTTCTTTCGTTTCGGTGAACGCCAGCGTGCCGGCGCCGACCCGTGCCAGGGGCACCCCGGTCTGATCGTGCTGCGTCATCAGTACGGTGTTCTCGTCGTAGCTCAGGGCGCCGGGCTTCATCTTCTCACGGAACGACCGCCCCACTCCTTGGATCGGATGCGACAGCTGGCCGTAAGGGACCGCGATACCACGAAGCTCATTCGCTTTCGTTGTCGTCGTCGTCGTTAGATATCTCAATTCCAGCTTCATCTTGCGCCCCTCCCGTCTTTTCTTCCATGTTGGGACCGACAAACATCGAGTCGCCCCCGTCGATTGCTGCCATGCCTAGCTCAATGCGTACCTCGTTCGGGGTCATCACGCCAAGCTGGATCGCTTCCTTGTACGCCTGCATGGATTCATTGAACGAACCGCGTAGCAGTGAAGTCGTGTCGAACTTGATCTTGTAGTCATCGCCGTAGAGCTTTGAACTGATCTCTGATGACCAGGCATCGGTGTACGTCGCAAGCGAATCCGCGTACATGCGCGACTGCTCAGACGTGAACGCCGCTCCGCTTTCGCTGAACAAGATGTAGGGCGGGATGCCGTACACCCGTGCGATGTCTTCGATGGCTTGTTTGCGTCCGCTGATCCAGTCTTGATCGACCAGGCTACGCCCCACCTGCGTCACGGTCGCACCGTTCTGAGCAATGATCGGTCGAAGCATTCCATCAGCGCCAGAGTGACCAGAGACATAGGCGTCGGCCATGGCCCTGACACCTGAAGCACCTACTGATTCCTGAGTCGTGATCGCAATCTTGCCCATGCCAGGCATGCGGTACTGGCTGAGTCCAGCTGTCTCGAGAGAGCTGCTGAGCGATAGCGTCCTGGCCGCTTCCGCGATAGGGCTATCACCCCAGAGCTGTCGAATGCTCGAAGGCATCTTGAGATGGATCACGTCCGACGGTGAGACCTCGCCGTACTCGCTCGTGGTGTAGAAGTACGAACCGTCGGTATTCCGGTTCATCTGCACGTCAGCATGGTTCAGCGGGATGAACTGATCAAACGAGTTTGCCCGTCGGCTGATCAGCGTGAACGAGTTGCCCCAGAGAAGCGTTTGTGAAAACGCCCATCGCTTCCATTCGGTTGCCGTGTGGTATTCGGAGGCTTGTTCGTTGAGCGCGACCGTGATGGGGTCGCGGCCTACGTCGATCCATTCATCAACCTGGTACTGGTATGCCTTCACCGGCATCCTGGCGAGGTCGCCGGAGATGACGTTCACCGCTCGGCGAACCGCTGGCAATCTCATTGCTCGAGGCGGGAACGCGGCGAACTGAGCAACGTCGTCTGAATTTGCTGTGGGATAGCGAGGCCACCAGCTAGAGGTAGCACCGGCGCCGCCTGTTGCGGTCACTCGCGGCCAACGGAAAAACCGTCGTAGGTCCAAGCTCGTTTCCCCCCGGAAACTTCGGATTAGAAGGCGATCTGCTCCAGGTCTGAATAAGCGCCTGGTCTCTCTGCACCCTCTTGAATGAGCACTCCACTGAGAATCACCGCAGCCATGATCGGATCTATGACACCGCGAGTCTTATGCGGTGATTTCGTAGGCCGATAATGCCCGTTTATATTACCTTCTAGGACGACGTTTGCCAAGGCATATTCGGCGACATTATCGGGCTGAAGGTTCAGAGCTTTCGACCTTGCGAGGTACTCGAATACATGGGTAGACGGCCCTAGCCTGACCATGGTCTGGGGGAACTTCGACATGGGTAGATCAGTCTCGGCGTTGTAGCCTTCATCGAGATCACCCCAGCCTTCCATGTTGACCTTCATCCCACCCATGTCATCGAATCCGATCCGCTTCAGATTCGTCCGCTTCTTCAGTTCCCAAAGGAAGTCCCGGATCATCGGGTACTGGATCTCGTGATCACAGACCGTAACGTGTGGGTACTCCCTCCAGGCATTCAAGTGTCGCTGGTAGTCCCGCTTCCCCTCGCCGGGCGCCCGTTCGATCACCCAATGTTGCCACCGGACACAGAACTTCTTGCCGTCCCACCAGCCATATGCCAAGCTAGAGATGTCAAAGCTCAGGCTCAGATCAAGCCCTGCATAGACTGGGACGCCAGGCTCAGGCCATTCAGGCGGGTCGCCGGTATTTTCGGCCCACAGATCCCCGCTGATCCATTTCATCCCCCTAGTGCTAAACCGACAGCACTGCATACGCTCCCACGTCTCTAGGTCTCCCTCAGCCTGATAGGCGGCCAGCTGACGGTGATACGAAGACACTGGGATGGTGTGGCCCAACGATGGGTTGGCTTTGATCCAGACCTCTGGCCCACCGTCGATCATGTCGTCAGCTTCATCGAGGCCGAAGAAGGCCGCGAAGATCGAGAGATCCCAATGCTCCTCCTCAAGGGACATTTGCCAAGCTCGGCGCTTGACGTAGTAGGGAGCGTCCCGGCCTGCAAGGATCGAGCCTGGTGTGGTCACCGAGATCATGCAGGCGTGATTGTTCTTCTCAAGGCCACTGGTGATCTTGCTGAGCCAGTCGGTCGTTTGCTCGCTTGACTCGTCAACCAGGTAGATGATTCCCTTCATGCCATCCAGCGTCGATGCCTTGGCCGCTTTCGTGTTGATCCAGCCCTTGGATGCCCTGCAACGAAGCTCCAGCTTGGTGGTCTCCCATGCTGCCTGATCACCGACATCGGGATCGTTGTAATCACCCCAGGCGTCGACGGCGAATGACCTGGCTGAGCGATACGCCACCTGAGCTTGCTGCACCGTGTTCGCCAGAATCACGCCTTCAGCTCGTTCGATCTGGCTGATGAAGTACAGCAGCAGCGTCGATGCCATCGTTGTCTTGCCTGCTCCGCGTGCCACTTCCAAGGCGATCTGTTTGAACCGCCGGTCTCCGTCCGCCTTCCTCCGCCAGAATGCCGCCCCCATCACCCAAGCTTGCCAAGGTAAAAGCTCGATCGGGTTGCCGCTCAGCTGGTGGCCGTCGTTGATCACCAGCTCGGCGAGCATGTCCTCGTACCCGAGCCAATCTTCCATGTCGAAGAAGATGTCGTCCCGCTCGAGATCAGCCAGCCAGCGCCGGCTTGCCAGCTTGATGTTTTCATTCGCTGCAATCTCGCCAGCGGCCACAGCTCTGGGGAACTGGTGCGGGTCGAATCTCGGCGAGCCGGTCGGGATATCTGACTGGATTTGTTCTGGGTTTTCCATTTTTACCGGTTGCGAAAGAGAAGCATGAAAGGGCGGGATGGTCGGATCAGGCATCAGGGCCACCCCCTGGGGGGGGGTTCCTCGGTCGCCAGGTCACCGCCTTCTTGTCAGCGTCGACGTGGCACCAATGGCAAACCGATCTCAGCCACTCCATGTCGTATGCGTAGTCCCGATAGAGAATGGCTGACTTGATGTGGTGGACCTCGGTGCTGATCCTTGAGCCACACCGCTCACACCGTGGGTAACTGATCAGCATCTGCCGGCGTACCTTCTTCCAGCGATTGGTATGCCTTGGATCCTTGGCCCATTGGCTGAACCTCATGATGGAAGCCTCGGGATCACGCCAACATCCCAGCTCTCAACCGTCACCCACACGGCCCCACCAGGATGGATATGGCCGCGAAGGCCGATGCAACGGTCTACCTGGTCATCGTTCACAATGACCCTCTTCTCGAGTAGGTCTATTACCGCCTTGAGCCGATTGTCTACGTCATATCGCTGCTTGTTTGGTGGGTAGCAGCGCACCTCTACGCTTACCCTCCCCTCGTAGGGCTTCTCGAGCATGCAAAGTCTGTCTAGTTCCTCGCCGGCGTTCCTCTTCCAGTCGGTGTACCCCTTCTTCGGATAGTTCCGACCGTACCGATTGTTGCCTCGTAGGTTGTTTGTGCTTGGCGACCATGGAAGTATGAACTCAGCCCGCATTCGACGCCTCCAGCTTCTTCCACTCCGCGAACGACATCCCACCGGTGGGTGGTTCGTACCGTTCGGTTGGGTTGGTATTCGGCGTCAGGCGCAGACCCCCTTGGGGTCCAGAGCCTGTACGCCTTGGTATATAACTAGGGTTCTTACTAGGAACGTCGGCAACTGTTTTCCTACCCCCCGGAAGCTGTTTTCCTACCCCTAGGAAACCGTCTTCCGGGGTCAAGTCGTATTTGTTGCTCCGACCAGGCACCTTTTCGGCGGTCATGATGCCCTTCTCGACCATCCATCTGATGTAGGTTCCGGCGTTCCTGCCAGACATGCCACAGCGCCGGCCCAGCCGCCCCAGACTGATGAAGGCACAACCATCAGGCCCAGTCGCCGCAGCCAGCGACAGGGCAAGGGCGACGTGCTGAGGCTTGATGCCTTCCACGTCACCGATGGCCTTGGCGAAGCTGGACATTTGCCCTGGACTCATTCGACAGGCGCCCCTAGCGGGATCTCGAACAACTCGGCGAAGAGGTCGCCCCAGTAATCCATCATGAATTCGACCGCCTGATCACCCTCGAGCTTGGTGAAGCATCGCTCAAGCCCTGGGCAGTACTTCATCAGTACGTCCCCTCTGTCGTAATACAACTGAACCGTGCTACCGGCTTTCATTTTGAAGACTGGTCCGATCTGCTCGCGCCCCCAGTGGTAGCGGATTCTGAGCTTCAATATCATCAGCATCATCGCCATCCGTTGGCGGCGGTTGAGCCGATGCCCATCTCTTGCGGCAATGAGCCAGAACTGATCCTCTAGCCCCAGCTCATAGCAAAGGGCGGCATTCCACTTAACGCAGGCCGCCGGCATGATCCATTCAGAACGGGATATCATCAGCTGGCCCCTGTGCAATCTCAGTCATGGTCGACGGATTGATTGCCTTGATC
>Ga0222689_1000436_pt1 | contig 11357 bp, 6 predicted proteins | sample AntAcemetage1231_FD_179838 | JGI IMG/M metagenome (GOLD analysis project Ga0222689, IMG submission 179838) | Saline water microbial communities from Ace Lake, Antarctica - #1231 | ecosystem: Environmental > Aquatic > Non-marine Saline and Alkaline > Saline | place: Antarctica: Ace Lake...
TCCAAACGAGTCAAGTTCCAGTTGAAGACCGTGAAGGTGGATTTGAGATGGATGTCGACATGACCCTCTTTGCCTATATCGAAGGATTCGACACCAAAATATTAGAGCAGCCCATCGGAAAAGCAGCCTTTGACAACATCAAGAATTCATTGGTTTGGGATTTTGGATACACGGAAGACATCCAAGAGCAGATCACAGCTGAATTTAAACGGTTAGAAAACGCTGCCGGTGATGAAGCTAGAAAGCGCGCTGAGTTTGATAAGGCTATCAAAGAAGGTGATGCTGCAATGGTTAAGAAAGATTATGATGAGGCAGTTGGAAAGTATTCTTTCGCTCTCGCTATCTTCCCAGACGATGTTCCTGCCCAACAAAAGTTAGCAGATGCTCAAGCGAAGTTAGATGCTGAAAATGCGGCAGCAAACCTAGAGAAGCAATACCAGCAACTGATTGCAGACGGTAACAAGAACATGTCATCGGAGAAATGGCAAGCAGCTAAGGAGAAATATACTGCTGCCCTCGATCTCAAGCCCACAGAAAAACTTCCGAAAGATAAGCTTGCGGAAATCGATAAGATTCTTGCTGGTCTATCCAACAAAGCAGCCTACGACGCTATCATAGCCGATGCCGATAAGAAATTTGATTCCGGTAATTACGGAGTGAGTATCGAGAAATACGAAGAGGCTGTCAAAATGATGCCTTTGGAAGATTATCCAAGAGATCAAATCAAAAAAGCTCAAGCCTTCATCGACGATATGTTGGATGAGGAGCGCCGCAAAGCTGAGCTCGAAAGGAAGTACAACGAGTTCATTACCCTGGCCGATCGAAATTTCGACAACAAGTCTTATGAAGACGCTATTCGTCCTTACGAACAAGCTTCTGAATTAAAGCCTGAAGAAAAGTATCCCAAAGATAGACTGGTAGAAATCCAAAAGATCTTGGATGAATTGGCCAAGAAAAATGCCCAAGACAAGCAGAATGCTGATGCCAATGCAGAACAGGCCAGAATCGATCGGGAATACCAGGCATTCATTGATGCTGGTAACGATTTATTTTCGGGAGATGATTTGGAAGGCGCAAAGGAGAAATTCATCGCTGCCTCTGGTGTGAAGCCAGCAGAAAGGTATCCCAAGAACAAGGTTGAAGAGATTGATAAACTAATCAAGCAACGGGAACTAGATCGAATTGCAGCTCAAAAAGCCAATGAGCAGAATGCAGAGCAATCGAAAATTGATGCTGCCTACCAGAAGCTGATCGATGAGGCGAATGAGTTGTTTGATGATAGCAGGCTTAATGATGCCAAGAGCGCATATTCCGCTGCTTTGGAAATAAAATCGGCGGAGAAATATCCGAAATCGAGAATCTTACGAATCGATGAAATGCTTGCTGAACTGGCAAGACAAGACAAGCTGGACGAACAAAATGCTGCCAATAAACTGGAGAATCAGCGATTGGCAGATGAGAAAGCAAGATTAGCAGAAGAGCAGCGTAAAGAAGAAGAGAGACTTGCCGAGCTTGAAAGGAAAAAAGACGAACAAGCGAGATTGGCTGAAGAGGCTCGTCAGCGAAAGCTAGATGAAGAGAACAGAAATCAGGTGAGTCTGAACAATGTGGACAGCTCACGTGAAGATGATGTTGAAAGGTACTACCGCGAAGCACGTGAAAGTGAACTCAAGGCCAAGTACAACAACATCAAGAAAGAAAAGGAACAATTGGATGAGTGGTCTGCTAGTAAAGCAGAAGAGAATAGGGATAAAAGAATTGAGAATCGTCAAATTGTAGACGAAAAGCAAGATGCTCTGGCTGCAATTTACCGCGATGGCAGAGATGTTCAAGACAAGAACAAAAGGTTTAAGGCCAAGGAGAAGGAGCAGTGGGAAAGTAAGGATGTAGAATGGACAGAAAGTTTCGGCTACAAGCGACTTCAGAACCAGGAAAAGGCGGAAGAGAAAAAGGATCAACAGCGTGCTATCAAAGAAAAAGATGAGCTAAGACAAGAAGAGATTTCTAATGTTGAAAGCAAGAAGCTACAATTCTCTGAGCAACAACAATCTTTTGAGAAAATGGGTAGAGCTTTGGCTGCCGATTCTGAATATGAGGTAGAGCGCGATAAGATGAGTGCCAGAGAAGTTGCTGCCGCTGGCGATGAACGTCAAAAAGACAATGCTGAAATCGCTGAAGTGAGCAAGCAGAAGGACTTGTCATTCAAACAAGATGCTAGCGACGCCGGCAAGGAAAGAACTTTTTACAAGGCCGATAAGATTGATACTGTGAAGGCTGAGGCCAATTCAATCGGTGCGGGCAAAGAAGCGAAGTCAGAACAGAATGAAGCTGCCATTGAATTGAAGAAGGAATCTATGGAGGTCTTCAATCAGAACAAGGCTAGAGAAGCGAAAATAAAATCAGAATCTGCTCGAATGGATTTGTTCGACAAAGATTCAGGATCTGAGAAAACAGCAGACAATTATATTCTTCCTTCTGGAGCCGAAGACTTACAAGAGGGTGTAAATGAAACTTCTTACGAGTTACCGGGCAAGACTGTGATTGAACGAACTGTGAAAATGGGCAACAAGGTTGATGTCTACAGAAAGGTTGTTTCTAAAACTGGAACGTATTACTTCAAGGAAAACAGAAGTATCACTGAATCTACCTGGAGAAGAGAAACTATGAATCTCAACGATTAATAGTCCTTCCGCATGAATATCCTCATTCTTCAAGGTCCCAATCTGAATTTACTGGGAAGCAGAGAGCCTCATCTTTACGGATCCAAGAACAACGATGATTTATTGGCTGAGCTTAAAGCTGAATTCCCAGCGATCGCATTCAGCTATTTTCAATCGAATATTGAAGGTGAAATCATAGATCGTATTCAACAGGCCAACACCGAGAAAGTGAATGGAGTGGTGCTCAACGCAGCCGCATATACCCACACTTCCATCGCGATTGCCGACGCCATTGCGGCAGTTCAAGTTCCTGTGGTAGAAGTTCATATCTCCAACCTGCACAAAAGGGAGGAATTCCGCCAGAAATCATTGATAGGGGCGTATTGCATTGGCTCCATCAGTGGATTTGGACTAACAGGTTATAGCTTGGCAGTTCGGGCGCTATTGGCCCTATGATTTGCGCACATTGATCTGAATGTACTTGTCGATCAATCGAAGTAAAGCAATAGCATCTTTATCAGGCAATTGCTTTCCCAGTCTTAACTTCTTATTGCTGTAGTCGAATCCGATTTTATCCCCCCCGATAATCCAAAAGGACTGGTCCATAAATTGAAAGAAGGATTTCTCATTGAATTTTGCCAATCCGAAATTCTTGATGCTCTTCACATTGAACTTCTCTTTCTTGCCCACACTTCCAATTCTATTTTGGATGATGAGCTGTCCCTCGGCAACAATGATGTGCTCCTTGCCAATCAATCTCCACAGAAAAACTTTACCAATTCTGAAGAGGAAGAAGGACCAAAAAGCGAGACATATATAAAGAAAGGTCTTCAATGCTTGATCTTCGGTAGTGATGATTTCTGCGATGAAATAAAATCCGCAAAACAGCCATGCCGCTATCCACGCCATCAATAGACTCTCTTTCCAGCGCTCTACCCGCTGACTGATGATGACGTCGAGCTCTGAGTCACCCTTCTTAAACGTTATTCTCTCTCCAATACTACGCTCTTCGACTTTCATATTATTGAACGGTAATTCCCTTGCTCATCAGTGCTTTGTTGTAGACACTCAGATACATGGGAAGAATATTATTGATGTCAAATTCTTTGGCCTTGGCATAGGCATTCTCCCGAAATTGTGCGAGGGTTTCGGCATTTGAAAGGATGCTGATAGCATTTTTAGCCATGTCATCAATATCACCGACATCGCTCAAATAACCAGTCACTCCTTGAATATTCACTTCTGGAATTCCCCCAGTATTGGTGCTGATTACGGGAACCTTTGCTGCCATAGCTTCCAAGGCTGCCAATCCGAAGCTTTCTATTTCAGAGGTAAGTAAGAACAAGTCAGAAATTGACAAGACCTCGGTTGGATTTTTCAATTTCCCCAACATCACAACATCCTCGCAGGTTTGCAACTCTCGGCAAAGCATTTCTATTCTGTTTCTTTCCGGTCCGTCGCCTACCAAAACCAACTTAGCTGGAATTTCTTTTCTCACCTTGGCAAAGACACGTACGATATCATCAACCCGTTTCACCGGACGGAAATTCGAAATATGACTGAGAATCTTTTCTCCATTGGGAGCAATGGACTGCTTCAGATCATCTTTACTGTCAAACTTGAATGAATCCAAGCAGACAAAATTCGGTACCACATCAATTTCCTTCTTCACACCTTGAAGCTGGAGGTAGGTATCCTTTTTTAGACTGTCTGACACTGCTGTCACCACATCGCTTTCGTTAATCGCGAAGGAGATTACAGGCTCAAAGGAGGGATCCTTGCCCAAGAGCGTGATGTCTGTTCCGTGAAGCGTGGTAATTACCGGCAGATTGATTCCTTCGGTCGCTAAGATTTTCTTTGCCATGTAGGCAGCACTCGCATGGGGAATCGCATAGTGCACGTGCAACAAGTCGAGCTTTTCGTACTTGGCGACATCCACCATCTTACTCGCCAAAACCAATTCGTAAGGCGGATATTCAAACAAGGGGTATTCTGAAACCGAAACTTCGTGGTAGAAAATATTCTTCCGAAAAGAACCTAAACGAACCGGTTGGTTGTAGGTGATAAAATGAACTTCATGTCCTCTTGCTGCAAGTGCTTTTCCAAGCTCCGTTGCCACTACACCACTACCACCGAAGGTAGGGTAACATACCATTCCAATTTTCATGTATTCTCATTTCTGTTCCGTTACAGAACTTGTCCCGGCTATGGTTCTCGCTGGAATTCCATAAGCCTTGTAAACAACATCTTGTATATCTGTGCGGATATCCATTTTGAGCAGCTTATTGTTGTTCGCATCAGGATAAACCCTATTCGACAAAAATACATAAACGATTCCATGCTCGGGGTCAGCCCAAGTGATAGTTCCTGTGAATCCTGAATGACCAAAGCTGGAAGCGGAAGCTCCATTGCATGTTGGTCCAGAATTTAAATCACGGGTTGGTTTGTCAAATCCAATTCCCCGGCGATTGTCTTCATCGCAGAAATGACAACTGCTGAAGTAATCGACTGTTTCTGGTTGGATGAATTCAACTCCGCCGTAGCTACCACCGTTCATGAACAATTGCATCATCACCGCTAAATCGTAGGAATTTGAGAACACGCCTGCATGTCCACCAACTCCGCCCATCATAGCCGCTCCCGGATCATGCACATGACCCCTAATCAATTGCTTTCTGTAAGTCATGTCGTATTCTGTAGGGACGATCTCCTCCATTGAATGCTTGTTCAAGGGAAGGAATCCCATGGTTTTTAATCCCAATGGCTTGTAAAACGTAGAATCGACGTAGTTCTCCAAGGCTAAACCTGATTTTTTCTCAATAATGTCTTTGATGAAGTAGTATCCCAAATCGCTGTACTTGTACTCTCTTTTATTTCTCAAGGATGACTCAAGAATGGTAGATTTCAACTTTTCCTCATAGTCATCGCAGATGTACAATCCTTCGGCAACCTGAGTGCAGAAGCCAGTTTTTGGACTGGTCGAATAGATGCTCTGATTTAAGTTTCCATTCTTCAATGTCTCTACATAAAATGGAATCCATGCGCGCAATCTTGCGGTATGCGACATCATCTCCATCAAATTAATTTGGAAGTAGGAGGAGGTATCACAGATGTCGAGGTAGTCGCAAAGATTGTGATTGATATCTACCTGTGCTTCGTCGTTCAGCTTCATCATAGATGCTGTTGAGGCAACTACCTTAGTGATGGATGCCAAATCGTAAATGCTAGAGCTGGTAACAGCTTCCTTCTCTTCGTAGGTATAATGTCCGAAAGATTTGTTGTAGATAATGTTTCCGTCTTTAGCAACCAAGATTTGACAACCCGGATAAGCTTGAGCGGCAATTCCTTTCTTCGCAATGGAATCAATTTTAGCCAGCGACTCACTTGAAATTCCCGTCGATTCAGGGCTGGAGTCACGCAGTCGAGTTCTTTCACTTAAAGCTTCTCCCATTCCAAATGCATACTTCGCATTCACTGTCACTGGCATGGTTCCCAATGCTTCTCCAGCTCCGAAAAGCGCTTCTGCCACACAGACTTGGGTAGCATCGTCATTTTGGTAAGCCATGATTAAAGCCTGAGAAGCTCCAACTCCATCCATATATTTCAACGAATAGGCATTGGCATAAACTACTGTGATGACCTTGGTTTTCTCGGCAACATCACGAATCAATTTCGAGGACTGCTCGCTAATTCCGTATTTCCGGGTTGGTCGTTGGCTGGTGCCGTAAACATTCACAATCACCGTTTTGTACTGTGACAATTGTGCACTCATGCTTTGCAAGGCAGCAAAATTCATGTCATGACTGGTGCTGAATTGATCGAATCCGAAATACTTGCTCAAAGTTGCGTTGAACGATTCTCCATCGCTACCAATATGCAAGACTGCCACAGAATCTTGAGCATCCAAGTTGATTGGCAAGAGCTCAGCACGATTTTGCAATACCGTCAATGAAGCGGCGATTACCTTTTTTTGAATCGCTTCAGCCTGATTGTTGTTGAGGTCTTGGTAGAGGTTAGCAAGTTTGATGGGCTTTAGTTTATCCAATCCCACCCATGATTTCGCTCTCAATATTCGCAAGCAATGTCTATCGAGCTCTTGCTCTGAAAGCACTGAATCCTTGATGGCCTGCTGTATTGCAGCAACTGCACTTGGCACATCTTCAGGGAACAATAAGACATCATTTCCAGCAAGCAAAGCTTTCAAATCCAGTTCTCCGGGTTTGAAATATGAGGATACTCCCTTCATATTCAAGGCATCGGTGAAAGTCAATCCCTTGAAATTCAGACTGTCACGTAGAAGGTCTTGAACTATTTCTTGACTCAGGGTAGATGCTCTTCCAACAGTAGAATCTAGTGCTGGAACGAAAAGATGAGCGATCATCACACTTCCCACACCTTCTTCAATCAATCGTTTGAATGGATACAACTCAACGCTGTCAAGTCTTGCATAGTCATGTTTTACTGATGGCAATTCCAAGTGGCTGTCTTTGTCAGTATCGCCATGACCGGGGAAATGCTTTGCGCAAGCCAGAACACGCTGATCTTGCAATCCACGCATATAAGCCAATCCCAATTCAGCAACCCGCTCTCTCGATTCACCGAACGAACGATTGCCAATCACCGGATTCTTGGGATTGCTATTGATATCGACAACAGGAGAGAAGCTCACATGCACGCCCATTCTTTTCAGCTGCCGCGCCATTTCTTTCCCGTATTCATAAACGATTCGAGGATCATTCACTGCTCCCAAGGTCATTTCTCGTGGATAAGAAATGGTGCTGTCCAAGCGCATGCCTAGTCCCCATTCGGCATCCATCCCTATCCACAGCGGAACTTTTGATGTTGCCTGAAATTCGTTGGTCATTTTTGCTTGTCGGAGAGGTCCGCCCTGAAAGAATATCATTCCTCCGATTTTGTAATCGCGGATTAATGCATTCAGCTCATCAGTATGACTTTTGTCTTTGTTGGAATAGGCCGCCACCATGAACAATTGTCCAATTTTTTCTTCCTGAGTCATCTTGCTCAACACAGAATCAGCCCATTGGCTGCTGTTCTTCAGAAAAGGAGGGGAGTTGAAATTTGCGTCGGCATACAACGATGGAGCACAATCGATAGAAACGATGCTCAAGAGTAGAAAGGGAATGATTCCCCATCCGTTTTTAATCCAATGTTGACTTCCGGAATGCATAAAGTGTAAATTAGGCCTATCCAGTAAAATTAGGGAATCAATCACCCTGGGAATTTAGAGCGGATTCCTTTTATCAACAACGCATTGATAGCAATAGAAGTACTTCTGTGGGAAACTAATCCTTGGAAATAATTTTCTCTTGGTCTGCAGATTCCAGTACTTTGATAACCTGATTCATGGCAAACAGAAATTGCTCTTCCATTGTTAGGTCTGAATTGTCAATGATAACGGCATCATCAGCTCTTCTCAGTGGGTCGGCAGAACGGTGAGAATCGATATGATCTCTCATATTGATATTCTCAAACACCTCTTCGTAGCTCACTTGAACCCCTGACTCGATCATTTCGGTGTACCTTCTTTTGGCGCGAACGTCAGGAGATGCGGTCATAAATAATTTCAACTCCGCATCAGGAAGCACAACGGTTCCAATATCTCTGCCGTCCATGACAACGCCATTTGATTCTGCCATTCTCTTTTGCAACCTCACCAATTTGGCTCTCACCTCCTTTACATCAGAAACCTTGCTGACATTGTTGGATACTTGCATGGAACGGATTTCCTTCTCAACATTGACTCCATTCAAATAGGTTTCTGAACGGTGAGAATCAATATTGAATTTGAATGTGACGTAGATATTGTCAAGAGCTTGAACCAGCGCGTTGACTTGAAAAAGATCGTTTTTAAGATAACCTTGTTTGAGTGCGTAGAGGGTAATTGCGCGGTACATCGCCCCAGTGTCTACATAAACGTAGTTCAATTCATTGGCCAAGGTTTTGGCTAATGTGCTCTTTCCGCAAGAGCTGTATCCGTCGATGGCGATATTTATTTTTTTCCTCACAAGGCTAAGGCTTAAGCCTCAAAGATATTTTATTCCGAAGGATAATCAAAGGTAAGAATGCAGGAGATGGAGATTACTTTCTCGTAGACAGCAATGTGCTGATGGTAAAATTATTCGAAGGACCGGCCAAGTGATAGGTCGCTCTGCCGTAAGTCAGGTGGAAACGACTGATTTTCATGGAGATACCATAAGACAATCCTGCGGTTCCAGGTTTGTCTGCAATTTGTAATTCTTTTCTTCTTCTGTAATTGTAACCCAGCCGAACTTGGAAATTTTCTGAAATTAGAATTTCAGTTCCAATGCTGAGGTGCCTCATTAAGATGTCTCCAAATTCAAACTTGTTGCTCTGAATGACTTCTCCCGTCACGGGATCTATCTCTACAGCATCGATTTCTGAGTTTGGTCGGATGTCCCACTTCTGGAGGTTGTCAGCGACAACAGAGAATCGCAGTGGAGCGTGCTTCAATCGCTTTGAAATTCCAAATTGAATATCAACAGGTAGACTTTCCCGAGTTTCAGAGGTGTATGATTTGAATTGGGTACCTAAATTTCTGACTAGGAGGGAAGCAGAGAAATTTCTCCTTTTGTTGTAATAATTACCTGCTAAATCGACGGCTCCAGCACTCGAGCTGAATTGGTCAATCGTTGAATACAAGAATTTAAGGTTAGCTCCAACGGTGAACGAGCTATCAATCACTCTCCCGATTCCTACAATTGCAGCATAATCTCCGGCAGAGAAAGTGCCAAGCTCCTGACTGGTCGCATCGCGTTGGGTAAATTGTCCGTAATCTACATATTGTATTCCTCCAGAAATAACGGTCAAGCTATCCAATTGATGGGCGTAAGCAGCATAGCCGAAATTCACATCCGAGAAATAGTTGACATAGCTTAAAGCTAGATTTCTGTGGGTGTTTGAATCGAGTAAGGCTGGATTGAAGATAGCGAGATTGATATCTCCATCTTTTATCCCAATTGCGCTTCCACCTAAAGCTGCTGCTCGAGCACTTGAAGGAACATTGAGAGAGTTAAAAACACTCTCTCCGCCAAGCTGAGCCCAAGAGGACAGCCCAATACAGCATAAAACAAGGATGGAAGAATATTTACGAATCAAGATTAGCGGTCTATGGTCTGTTCAGTAACGCAAGTTATAAATGCTTAGTATATCAAACACCATTAAGCCACTTTTAATGGATTAATTACTTTCTCCTCGAGCAATGCCAAGCGAATCACATCAATCATTTCAGTCACAAAATGAAATTCTAATCCCTCCAAATAATGTGCTTCAATTTCCTGTACATCGTCTCTGTTTCGTTCTGAAAGGATGATGTTCTTGATGCCTGCACGTTTGGCTGCCAACAATTTTTCCTTCACTCCACCCACAGGAAGAACCTTACCTCTCAAGGTGATTTCACCTGTCATGGCTAAGTATTTCTTCACTTTCTTTTGGGTAAAGGCAGAGGCTAATGCAGTCAATAAGGTGATTCCCGCTGATGGGCCATCTTTTGGAATCGCACCTTGAGGAACGTGTATGTGGACATTCCATTTGTCAAACACTTCCTGCTCCAATCCCAACAAGTCAGAATGGGCTTTCAAGTATTCCAAAGCGATCACCGCCGACTCCTTCATGACATCACCCAAATTACCGGTAAGGGTTAATTTGCCTTTGCCTTTGGTGAGACTGGTTTCTATAAAAAGTATATCTCCACCGGTCGGAGTCCAGGCCAATCCTGTTACTACTCCTGCGGTATCGTTGTCTTGGTATTTGTCTTTTTCGCGGGATGGTCCTAAAATCGAAACGAGCTCATCTTCTTGTATCAAAGCGCTGAAACTTTCGTCCATGGCGATTTGCTTGGCTCTGTTTCTAACCACCTTCGAAATCCGTTTCTCCAATCCACGAACACCCGATTCATTGGTGTACTCCTCAACGATTTTTCGAACGATAGTCTCTTGGAATTGAATCTGATCTTCCTTCACTCCATTGTCATTGAGTTGCTTGGGAATCAAGTGACGCTTGGCGATTTCTATCTTTTCCTCTGTCGTATAACCCGTCACCTCAATGATTTCCATTCTATCTCTTAGCGCCGGTTGGATGGATGCCAATGAATTGCAAGTGGCAACGAACAAGACTTTCGACAAGTCGTAATCCATCTCCACATAATTGTCGTAGAAACTTGAATTTTGTTCCGGATCAAGCACTTCCAATAAAGCTGAAGATGGATCACCGTGAGAATCTCTTCCCAATTTATCGACTTCATCCAATACGAACAGTGGATTAGAAGTACCGGCTTTTTTGATGTTCTGCAATATTCTGCCTGGCATTGCACCGATGTAAGTCTTACGGTGGCCGCGAATCTCCGCTTCATCTCTCAATCCACCCAAAGACATTCTGACATATTTACGTCCCAGTGCTTCTGCCACTGACTTACCCAATGAAGTTTTACCAACTCCCGGAGGTCCGTACAGGCAAATGATCGGTGATTTCATGTCGGCTTTCAACTTGAGGACAGCCAAATGTTCGATGATTCTTTCTTTCACTTTATCGAGGCCGAAATGGTCGCGATCTAGAATTTCTTGTGCGTGTTTAAGGTCGAAATTATCTGTAGAACATTCGTCCCAAGGCAATTCCAAAAGCAGTTCAACATAATTTGACTGCACCGAAAATTCAGCCCCT
>Ga0222689_1000437_pt1 | contig 11352 bp, 19 predicted proteins | sample AntAcemetage1231_FD_179838 | JGI IMG/M metagenome (GOLD analysis project Ga0222689, IMG submission 179838) | Saline water microbial communities from Ace Lake, Antarctica - #1231 | ecosystem: Environmental > Aquatic > Non-marine Saline and Alkaline > Saline | place: Antarctica: Ace Lake...
AAAAATGTTGGGTGGTGTAGGTATGATAGGTGACAATTATAAAAAAGATAAAAAAATAGATGCTAAAGCAACTAAAAAAGCTAAACGTTTTGCGGATACAGTTCAAACAATAGTATCTAAAAAAAGATCTGCATCAGAAGGTTCGTTTTCTAAAGGTGGCAGAGCCGGTTATAAACACGGTGGCATAGCTAAACGTGGCCACGGTTGTGAAATCAAATAATGTCTCTATACGAAAATATAAACAAACGTAAAAAAGCTGGAACTTCTAGATCTAAATCTAAATCCACTATTACTAAAGAATCATATGCAAATATGGTTTCTGGTTTTAAGAAAAAAAAGAAAACTCATAAAATGCCAGATGGTAGTATTATGAAGGGTTCCAAACACAATGCCTAAAACTGCCGCATGGCAAAGAAAAGAAGGTAAGTCTGAGTCCGGTGGATTAAATGCTAAAGGTAGAGCTAGTTATACAAAAGGAACTTTAAAAGCACCATCTAAAAAAGTTGGTAATAAAAGAAGAGCATCTTTTTGTGCTAGAATGGGTGGAATGAAAAAAAAATTAACATCAGCTAAAACAGCTAGAGATCCAAATAGTAGAATTAATAAATCATTAAGAGCGTGGAACTGCTAATGATTGATAAGTTCTTTTATAAATTTTTTGGAGCTATTGATAATATATTTGAAAAAATATGCAACTGGTTTACAGCACCAAGATGCAAATGTAAAATAAAAGGAAAAGTAAAAAAAGAAGTAATTTTAGAAGTAGACAAAACTTTTGAAAATGAAATTAAAAAATGAGAGACACAAAATCGATTGAAAGTTTTTTAAAAGAGAATTACAGAAAAATAAAACAAATGAGTTTATTTAGACATTTAAAAAAAGAAGTTGAAACAGGTGCTAATGGAACTCAAGATTATGTAATAAAAGAAGGTCAAAATAAAGGAAAGAAAGCCAATGTTAAGTGAAGAACTAGTAATACTAAATAAAATCCAAAAATACTTAAAAGAAACATATCAAAATGTTGGAGACGCCATGATTGGTGGAGCTGTTGACAATATGGAGAAATACAAGTATATGTTGGGACAGGCACATGCCTACATGAAAATATCACAGGAAATCTCTAACCTGCTAAATCCAAAGGAGCAAAAAAATGATATTGAAAGACCAGAAAACGTCGTTGACTTCGGACGAACCAAAGAAGATTAAATCAGCTTTATTAGATAAGTATGATGATGATAATAAAAAAGAAATAGACGGTTACGAACGTCTTAAAACAAAAGAATCTAATAAATTACCTAGACCAACCGGATGGAGACTTGTAGTTCTTCCTTTTAAAATGAAGGAAAAAACTAAAGGTGGAATAATTATGGGACAAGATACATTGGAAAGACAACAGGTAGGTTCTACTTGTGGTTTAGTTCTTGCAATGGGTCCACATTGTTATGATAAAGAAAAATTTCCAGAAGGTCCTTGGTGTAAAAAAGGTGATTGGATAATTTTTGCAAGATATGCTGGATCAAGAATCCAGATAGATGGTGGGGAAGTTAGAATGCTAAATGACGATGAAGTTTTAGCAACCATTGATAATCCCGAAGACATACTTCATCAATATTAACATAGGAGAAAACTATGCCTGACTTAGAAGAAAATAAAACAGTCGATATAGATACATCTGGTCCAGATACTGAGGTCGAATTAGAAAACGATATTCAGGAAACTGAAACATCAGAAGTAGAGATTACATCTAATGATGTAGAAGAAACTCCAGTAGTTGAGGCTGCTGAAGAAGAAAAGAAAGAAGATCCTAAAACGGACGAGAAAGAAAAAGAATTAGAACAGTATAGTGAAGGTGTTCAAAAAAGAATAGCTAAACTTACTAAGAAGTGGAGAGAAGCAGAGAGACAAAAAGATGAGGCGTTAACTTACGCTGAAAAAATGATGTTAGCTAAAAGACAAGCTGACGATAGAATCTCGAAGCTGGAACCAGGATTCATGAAATCTACAGAAGAGTCCATTAAATCTGGTTTTGAATCTGCTAAGGCTAGATTAATTGCAGCAAGAGAAGCTGGAGATATTCAAGCTGAAATTGATGCTCAAACTTTAATTTCTGAATTAAGCTATAAACAAGTTAGATTCGTTGAAGCTAAATCTAAACAAGAAGAATTAGCAAGTAGAAGAGAAACTGAAGTTAGAACACCTGAAATTAACTTAAATAGACAACAAACAGCAACAGGTACACCTGATCCTAGAGCTGAATCGTGGGCAGATACTAATCCATGGTTTGGTCAAGACTCAGCAATGACCTACACTGCTTTTGATTTACATAAAAAGTTAACAGAACAGGAAGGATTTGACCCCTCTAGTGATGAATATTATATGGAAATTGATAAAAGAATAAGACTTGAATTTCCCCATAAATTTGATATAAGGGTGGCTAAGGAAACGACTAAACCTGTACAGACAGTTGCATCTGCAAAAAGAAGTACAAAAACTGGTCGCAGAACTGTGAGGCTCACACCGTCACAGGTAGCAATTGCTAAAAAATTAGGTGTGCCACTAGAACTTTATGCGAAACAATTAAATATCACGAAGGAGGTATAAGCATATGACAAACGAAACAATAGATAAAACTTCTCGTGCGAGTCAAACTAGAGAAAAAACTTCTCATAAAAAAGTTTGGACTCCACCATCATCTTTAGATGCACCCCCGGCGCCTACAGGATTTAGGCACAGATGGATAAGAGTAGAATCAATGGGATTCAACGATACTAAGAATCTTCAAGGCAGATTAAGATCTGGCTATGAACTTGTTAGAGCAGATGAATATCCAGATTCAGCTTTTCCAGTCGTCGAAGACGGCAAACACTCGGGAGTAATCGGAGTTGGTGGACTTTTGCTGGCAAGGGTACCGGAAGAGATCGCAGATCAACGTAATGCTTACTATGAACAGCAAGCTAAAGATAACGTTGAAGCAGTAGACAACGATCTTATGAAGGAACAGCACCCAAGTATGCCTATCAATATTGATAGACAGACTCGTGTAACTTTTGGTGGCTCTAAGAAAAGTTAATTTTTTAACAATTCCTATCCAACAGAGTACACTTAAACTAATAATGTCTAAGGAGGACAACTAATATGGCAAATAAAGATGCAGCATTCGGTCTTAGACCGATTGGAAAAGTTGGACAGAATAGAGACAACCAAGGTTTAAGTGAATATAGTATTTCAGCTAATGATACTACTTCAATTTATTTCCAGGACCCAGTAAAAGCTACTGCGGCAGGAACTATTGATCAAGGTGCAGCTGGCGGAAATATTTTAGGTTCACTAACTGGTGTGTTTTACACTGATCCTAATACAAGTAAACCTACATGGTCAAATCACTATGCGCAAGTTAACGCTGCGGATATTGTGGCTTTTGTAGCAGATGATCCGTACGAAAGATTCGAGATCCAATCAAACAACACGGCTGCTTCAGCGCAGACTGACGTGTTTATGAATGCGGATATTGAATTAACAGCGGGTGATTCAGCAAACTACGTATCAAAAGCAGAGCTAAATGATTCTACATTAAGTACGAACTCAGCTCAGCTTAGAGTAATAGGTGTATCAAAAGATATTGACAACGATGAATTAGCTTCAGCTAATGTAAATTTTGTTGTTATGATCAATGAACACAACTTAAAAGTAACAACAGGTATCTAATCGAATAGGAGATAAATTATGGCGATATCAAGAGGACAACTAGTTAAAGAACTAGAGCCAGGTTTGAATGCACTATTCGGCTTGGAATACAAACGTTATGAAAATCAGCACGCAGAAATATACGCTACAGAATCTTCAGACAGAGCGTTTGAAGAAGAAGTAATGTTATCAGGTTTTGCTCAGGCTCAAACTAAATCGGAAGGAAGTGGAGTTGTTTTTGACAATGCTCAAGAAACTTTCACTGCAAGATACACACATGAAACTGTGGCACTTGCTTTTGCGATTACGGAAGAAGCTATTGAGGACAACTTGTATGACAGACTTGCTAGTAGATATACAAAAGCGTTAGCTAGATCTATGGCGAACACTAAACAAGTTAAGGCGGTACAACCTTTAGTAAACGGATTTGGTTCATTTACTTCAGGGGATAACTCACCGTTGTTTTCAACGTCTCACCCGACAATTTCGGGTACAGTATCTAATACATTAGCTACTGCTGCTGACTTGAATGAAACTTCATTAGAGCAATCTTTAATCGACATTGCTGCAATGACAGACGAAAGAGGTCTGAAAATTGCTGCAAGAGGAGTTAAAATGATTGTTCCTTCTGAACTTCAGTTCACTGCAGAGAGATTGATGAAATCTCAACTGAGAACAGGTACTGCTGATAATGATGTAAATGCAATTGTTTCTATGGGAATGGTTCCTCAAGGTTATAGAGTGAACAATTTCTTAACTGATCCAGATGCGTTCTACATCCTTACAGATGTTCCAAATGGAATGAAGTACTTTGACAGAGCGTCTATCAAGACTGCTATGGAAGGTGACTTCGACACTGGTAACGTAAGATACAAAGCTAGAGAAAGATACTCTTTTGGAGTTTCTGACTATAGAGGTATTTTTGCTTCACCAGGAGCATAATAAGTAATTATTTTGAGGCGGGACATAATCCCGCCTCATTATCAATATAGAAAGAACTTTATGACACACAAATACTTAGTAAAAATATTTACCAAATATCTTCAAACAGAATTTAAAACAGAAAGTGAAACAGAAATAAATGATGTCGAAGGACTACATAAACCGATTATTGACTTTTTAGGAAAAAATGATATAATATGGGAAAAAAACGATTTCCAATACCACAGTACTGGAAGTAGTTTTTATATAACCTATGAGGAGGTTAATGATGGTTCAGGACAATATGGTACTGTTCGCAAAGAAACTGAAACTCGAATCTAAATGGAACGAGTCATTTCTTGAGAATAGAGGACAAATAACTCCAGAAATGTCTGTTCTAGGTGATGAGATCAAAATAGTAATTAGATTAATCATTAGAGAACAAGAGATCCAAGCTAATACAAACGGCAGAGATTACGAAGAACATCTTTTCGCTGGTTAATTAGACCTAAGATCTATTTAAAATAACGTCTTTATTCCCTAGGGATTTCTTGCACTTTTTTAAAAATTCATATATAAATTAATTACTATGCAATAATTAATTGAATGTGGACGCGTATAGTCGACGGCCTAGAGACTACATTCAACAACTAGGAGAATATAATCATGGCAACAACATCGTTTCAAGGGATCGTAAGATCTTACGGCGGACAAGACAAATCATCTGGAGCAACTCCAAGTGTACTACTTCTATCAGAAGTAATTTCATTTGACGCAGCAGCAGCAGCAGTAGCTTTAACACCAGTGAGAATTGGTACAAGTGCTACAGCAGGTAATCAATTTGTTTTACCTAAAGGCGCTATACCTGTTTCATTTTCAGTAGTGGCAGCATCAACAGGTGCAAGTTCTACAGTTGATATAGGAACTACAGCTGATGTAGATGGCTTCTTTAATGAAGTAGCTTCAGTTACAAAAGGAACTATCAAAGGTGCCGATGGCGCTTTAGTTATTACAACAGGTATTCCTGTTAATGCTACAGTAGCGGCTTCAGTAGGCGCAACTGCAGGTACAGGAACTGTTACAGGTGTATTTACTTACACTATCGTAGATAATGCTAGAGCAGGTGAATCACAACCTGAATTAGTATAATAATAAATTAAGGGGCCCTTAGGGGCCTCTACAAATTTTAAGGAGAAAAAATATGGCGAGCAAAGGTGACGTAAAAGCAGTACAAATTACAGCAGCAGGAAGTGTTTTTGCCGGTAGAACTAGATTAAGAGGAATTGTTCTTTCTAATACAACAACTATTACAACAACTGGTTCTATAAATTTACAAGATACGAATGGAACTCAATTTACAGCAGATGTTCTGCCAGGAGATGTATTTACTTTAAATCTTCCTGAGGATGGAATTTTATTTAAAAGTTTTATGACTTGTAATACAATTACAAGTGCTAAGTGTACTGTATTGATTGATAAATAGGAGGATCAATGACAACCTCTGGAACAACAACTTTTGAATCAAGTTTTTATATTGATGATATAATAACTGAAGCCTATGAGAGAATAGGTAGATTTGATTATTCTGGTAATGATATAAAAACAGCTAGACGTTCTTTAAATATAATGTTTCAAGAATGGGGTAATAGAGGTTTACATTATTGGGAAGTTGGAAATAATTCTATTACATTAGTGGATGGTCAAGCAGTTTATACAATGTATAGGTCAGCAACAGATGGTACTTCTGATGCTACAGCTATCTACGGTGTAGATGATATATTAGAAGCTGTTTATAGAAATTCTTCTAATGTAGATTTTTCTTTAACTAAAATTAATAGATCATTTTATCAAGGTCTATCTTCAAAAACTGATACAGGGACTCCAACACAATATTTTGTACAAAGATTTATAGATAAAGTAACTATCACTTTATATCTAACTCCAGGATCCACTGAAGCCGGAAACTTTATTAACTATTATTATGTAAGCAGGATCCAGGATTCAGGGAACTATACAAATACAGCAGATGTACCTTATAGATTTGTACCTTGTATGGTAGCAGGTCTTTCATATTATTTATCACAAAAATTTAAACCAGAACTAACTCAACAGATGAAATTATTATATGAAGATGAATTAAATAGAGCTCTTGAAGAAGATGGTTCTTCGTCTAGTACATTTATAACTCCAAAATCTTATTATCCAAATGTCTAATTTATCTAACGGAAAATATGCACAATTTATTTCAGACCGTTCGGGTATGGCTTTTCCATATAGTGAAATGGTTGTTGAATGGAATGGTTCTCGTGTACATGTTTCAGAGTATGAGGCAAAACAACCACAGCTTGAGCCAAAACCAACAGTAGCTGATCCACAAGGTTTAAGATATGCAAGACCCGCAAGAACTGAACCACCTGTTTTAATTTTATTACAAACAAATCCATTTGAAACAATTAAGTATGCAAGTAATACTTATATTAATGTTTATTCACCTAATCATGATAGATCAACGGGTAATATAGTTAGATTTAGAGGTGCAACAGATGCATCTGGTTTTAATAATGTACCTTCTTTTGATGATGTAACAGACATTAGTAATTCAAATGGTTTTACAGTTACGGTTGGCAAAATAAATTCTAGTGGTATAGTAGGAGACACTACAAATTATTATTACTTCCAAAGTAGTAGTACAGCAACAAGTGGTAATATAAATGGAGGAGGAAACGGTTGTACAGCAGGACCTGTTGACCTACAAGGATAATGACATACGCAGAATTACTACAACAGATTAGAGATTATACAGAAGTAGATTCAAATGTTTTAACATCTACTATTCTTGATGGCATTATTAATAATGCTGAATTTAGAATATTTAGAGATATAGATTCTGATAATAATAGAAGATATGCAACAGCTAATTTAGTCACTTCAGATAGATTTATAAATAGACCCGCAGGTTTACTAATTGTAAGATCTGCTCAAATAGTAGATTCTGATGGAAGTTCACAACCAGATAATAGAGATTTTTTAGATTATAGGGACACAAGTTTTATGTCCGAATATAACCCTACTGGGGCTACAGGAGTTCCTAAATATTACAGTTTATGGGACCAAGATAAAATTGTAGTAGCACCTACACCAGATGCCACTTATGAAATTCAGTTAAACTATATCTTGAAAGACCCTGGTTTATCTGCTACAAATACGACTACATATTTAAGTACAAATTTTCCCAATGGACTTTTATATGCGTGCTTAATTGAAGCATTTTCTTTTTTAAAAGGGCCTAATGATCTCTTGCAATTATACGAAGGAAAGTATAAACAAGTAGTTGAAGGCTTCTCAATAGAACAAATGGGAAGAAGAAGACGAGATGAATATCAATCAGGTGTTCCTCGAGTCGGCGCAAAATAAAAAATAGGAGATAAATTATGGCTATAACACAAGCGATTGCAAATGCATTCAAGAAACAATTATTAGAAGGGGATCAAAATTTTTCTTCATCTAGTGGTGATGTTTTTAAACTAGCTCTTTATACTTCTTCAGCAACTCTAAACTCAGCAACAACTGCGTACGCTTCAACTAACGAAGTAGCTAATACAGGTACTTACGCAGCAGGTGGTGATCCATTAGCAGGTCAAAATACTTCAATTGCATCAGGTGTTGCAATTGTTGACTTTGCAGATTTATCATTTACGGGTGTAACGTTGACAACTAGAGGTGCATTAATCTATAATACATCTTCTGCAGTTACTAATGCAGCAGTTGCGGTTTTAGATTTTGGAGCAGATAAAACAGCTACGTCGGGAACTTTCACAGTACAGTTTCCAGCATTTACTACATCAGCAGCTATATTAAGAATATCTGGTTAAGGAGAAATAAATGGCATTAGTCGTAAATGATAGAGTTAAAGAAACCTCTACCACTACTGGTATAGGTACACTTACTCTTGCAGGAGCAGTAACAGGATTTGAAACTTTTTCATCAGCTATTGGAAATGCAAATACAACTTATTATGCAATTGTAAACACTACTGACGGTGAATTTGAAGTTGGATTAGGAACAGTAGGAGCTGGCACTTTAGCTAGAACTACTATTATTTCATCATCAAATTCTGATAGTGCAGTAGATTTTGCTGCAGGAACAAAAAATGTATTTGTAACTTTACCTGCATCCAAATCTGTTATCCTAGATTCAAGCGGAAACATTGTTGCAAACAATGGAAGTAACTTAACAGCTTTAAACGCAACACAATTAACTTCTGGAACAGTACCTGATGCAAGATTTCCAGCAACACTACCAGCTTCAAACGGTTCAGCACTTACAGATTTAAACGCAACAGCATTAACAACTGGAACTGTAGCTAACACAAGACTAGATGCACAACTACAGGATGTGGCTGGATTAGCTACAACAGCAGGTAAAATTATTCAAGGTGATGGATCAAATTTTGTTTTATCAGCTTACACATTACCTATAGCAGACGGATCTTCTGCTCAGGTTTTAACTACAGATGGATTGGGGGCAGTTACTTTTGCAACTCCTACAGTTGGAGATATTACAGCCGTAACAGCGGGTACAAATTTAACAGGTGGCGGGTCTTCTGGAGATGTTACACTTAATTTAGCTGATGCTTCTACATCTGCTAAAGGAGCTGCATCATTTAGTTCAGATAACTTTGCTGCTAGTTCTGGAGCAATAACAATAAAAGATTTAGGGGTGGCGACCACAGAGATTCAAGATGATGCCGTAACACTAGCTAAGATGGCTGCAGGTACAGATGGTAATATAATTTCATACGATACTTCCGGTAATCCAGTTGCAGTAGCAACAGGAACTTCTGGACAAGTTTTAACAAGTGCAGGTGCTGGAGCGGTGCCTTCTTTTCAAACACCTACAGTTGGAGACATAACTGCAGTTACTGCAGGTACTGGTATGACAGGAGGTGGAGCTTCTGGAGATGTAACTTTAAATGTTATAGGTGGAACTGGTATTACAGCAAATGCAAATGATATACAAATTGATAGTACAGTAGCTACATTAACAGGAAGTCAAACTTTAACTAATAAATCTATAGTAGCAACTCAGCTTACAGGAACTATTGCAGATGCAAGATTCCCAGCAACTTTACCCGCACTTAACGGAAGTGCTTTAACAGATTTAAACGCAACTAATTTGGGATCAGGAACAGTTCCAACTGCAAGGCTTGGAACAGGAACAGCTTCATCAACAACTTTTTTAGCAGGCGACCAAACTTATAAAACAATCACAGCAGACATCACAGGAGTTACAGCAGGATCTGGTTTAACCGGCGGCGGAACTACAGGTGATGTAACTTTAAACGTTGGAGCAGGAACTGGTATCGATGTTGCAGCAGATGCTATTTCTGTTGATGTATCAGACTTTATGACTAACGGTTCTAACAACAGAATTGTTACAGCCACAGGTACAGACGCACAAAATGCAGAAGCTAATTTAACTTTTGATGGATCTACTTTGGCGGTTACTGGTGCTATAACAGCAACAGGAGACGTTACTGCTTTTTACGTTTCTGATAGAAATTTAAAACAAAATATTGTTAACATTGAAAATTCTTTACATAAAGTTTCTCAGTTAAATGGTGTTTACTATAACTGGACTAAAGAAGCTTTAGAAAAACATAAACATTTAATTGATGTAAAAGAAGTCGGTGTTATAGCACAAGATGTAGAAGCTGTTCTTCCTGAAATAGTTGCAACAAGAGAAGATGGATCTAAAGCAGTTAGATATGAAAGACTTTGTGCAGTGTTAATTGAATCCGTAAAAGAACTTAAAAAAGAAATAGAAGAACTAAAATCAGGAGCCTAACTCATGGCCCTTGGAGTTACTGCATATTCAGAAGCACCTTTTAGTGCAGAACCCTCAAACGTAATAGCTTATCCATCAGGTATTGAATTAACAGTTCAGGAAAACTCAGGTATTGTTAATATAGATGTAGATGTTTCTGTAACAGGAACATCTTTAGTTTCTGCTGTTGGAACAGCAACTGCTTTTTCTTTAGTTGAAGTTCAAACAACGGGTCAAGCTTTAACGTCTAGTTTAGGAACTGTTACAGAAGTACCTTTGGGACAACAAGTTGATGTAACAGGTTTTGATTTAACCGCTAACGTAGCTAATTCTACTCATGACACATTAACCGCTTTTGGTGAAGCACCTTTTGCAACATTAAGTCCTGCTACATTTAATATTCCTGTTTTTGTAGAGGCTACAACAGGTGGAATTGTAGGAACATTCCCTCTTCCTATGTCATTAGGTACGACTGCAATTACAGCTAATGCTAATCTTTCTTTAACTGGTTTTGACTTAACGATGCAAGAGAATGATGTATCGATTGAAGCAAATGTAGTTGTTTCTATAACTGGAGAACCTTTAACAATAACTCAAGGTACAACTCAAGCATTTACCGATGTTACAACAGAAGATTTGACTGGAATAGCAATGTCTTCTAATTTAAATAGTGTTGATGTTACTGCTAATGCAGATTTATCCTTAACTGGTTTTGACTTAACGATGCAGGAGGATAGCGTTACTGTAAGTGGAAACGCTAATGTTGGTTTAAGTGGACAAGCATTAACAGCTAATTTAAATAGTATTGTAGTAGATCTAAACCAACAAGTAGATGTAACTGGTTTTGACCTGACTATGCAAGAAGGAACTGCTACAGCTCCTGATTCATTAGCTATATTAACAGGAATTGAAATGACGATG
>Ga0222689_1000441_pt1 | contig 11278 bp, 16 predicted proteins | sample AntAcemetage1231_FD_179838 | JGI IMG/M metagenome (GOLD analysis project Ga0222689, IMG submission 179838) | Saline water microbial communities from Ace Lake, Antarctica - #1231 | ecosystem: Environmental > Aquatic > Non-marine Saline and Alkaline > Saline | place: Antarctica: Ace Lake...
ATAGTTACCAGTAAAACATAAATATTCGATATCATACATGGAAGCCAATTGAACAAATGGTGTCATATCCATCTCCGCTTCGAGGAGAGTCTTATAACGGAGAGCGTCTTCGAAATTTCTAAAAGCTACAATACTGTCATGGGAAACACCATCCTCATCATACTCCTTAACAGAATAGATTCCTGTATCTCCATCACGTATGAATGCTAAGATGTGAAAAATTCTAGTGTCTTCTACTTGTTCAATAGGTTGACATTTTGTATTATCGATTTTATATTGTGCCCGAACACATCTAGGGTTCCTTCTTCTTGTGGGTAAGCATGTGAATAACATTGGAGACTTGATGGCAAACATTACTTTGTGTATTAAAATTGATAGACTTAGGTATGCCTTTCGGTAATCATATATTCTGGGTACATCTCACGCATCATTCTTTTTTGTCGAAGATAAATATTTCTTTTCTCATCGGGACACATTGCCTCCGTGACAAAATCAATAACCTTTTCATCATGTCTAACATCTACTTGAATCATGTATCCAGAACTAATAGTTGGGTACACTTCAATACTCGGGAACAATATATTCTCCCTGAGAGCCATTGTTTGTATGTGGCGTCCGAGGACAGCCAAACGATTTCTAGCAATAATAATTGCGGACATTTCCTACGATCCAAACGAGACTCAAGATTGCCGTGGCGTTTTTGAAAGTCTCCTTAGGGGGGTTCATTAATTGGATTTTTCTATATTTTTTGATTTACTTAGGTTAAGCAAATGACTTTGTGGTCCCTTCCTCCTTTCGCTTCTCACGACAAGCGTCGTTCTTCTCCTTCTTAGCCTCAGCCTTGCCGGGGTTCGCCTTCGCCTTGTTCTCTTGTTTGATTTTCTTCTTTTCAGAATCAGTCAATTTATCTTTCTTCGTTTTATCAATCGCCATATATTTACATATCATTTAAATTCTATAAGCCTATTTTCTTTTTTATGATGGTAGAAGCTTTTGAAATTTTATTTTGAATGTTGTTTGTGAGATTGTATCCAGTTATATTCTTGAATACTTCTTTGTTGCCGTTTACAGCCGCTGCACGAGCTTTACTTGCAGAAGGTGAAGCATTGGGTCGCTTCAACGCATGTCTATTGAATTTTAAAAATCTGAAAGTATTTTTACGATTTTCACCTACAACCATAACTGATCGATCATTAAAATTCTCCACAATCTTGGCGAGAGATCGTTCTGTAGACGACGATAAAACTGTTAATTCTGGAAACCACCTCTTCAAAATTCGTATTTTATCTGATACTGGTAAGGGGTTCGTTCTATTACCATAAGAATGTGATACAATTACCAATGGTATCTTATTCATTTTCTTGGCTTTGCTGATAACCTCTTCAATCATCATCTTGTGTCCCAGATGTGGTGGATTAAATCGACCGTATGTGAATACGACATCCATTTATATAGACCGAGATTTTATTCACTATCTCGGTCTAAGGGTATTCATTCTTTGAGCAGTCTTGCCCATAGCCAACGTCTTACCAACGTTGTTTGCCTCTCGTATAACTTGATTGGCTGTTTTGTTTTTGTTGTCGTAATTCCCGATGAGACCTTTTATCACGTAATTGGGAAGATTCTTCTTCTTTAAATTTACAATTAATTTATTACGTGTGTTAAGAGACAATTTCACCCTTTTCGCAGAGGGTTGACTCATAATGTTTTTTCTAGAGACACTTCCCGGACTAGATCCTGTAACACTCGTAGGGTTGCTAGCGTTTCCCATAGGAACATTTCCTCCGTTGTTACGATTTGGGGTTTTAGGTTTTTTAGGACTCGTAGAATTACGACTCACACTTGTAGCTCTTCCAAAATTCATACTCATAATCCCATTACTGTTACCACCACCCTCTTTGCGATTTATTCTCGCCCCTTTTACAGAGGGTGTCTGCGACTGTGGAGATGTTCTCACACGTTTGTTCCCAGATGATTCAGTTTGATTTCCATTAATGTTTTCGGGTGCATTTCTAACTAGAGTTGGTGCAGGTCGGACAGTTTGGATCTGATCAATCATTTTACCATAAACTTTTGATACCTGTTGGGTAGATGTGGCCATCCAAAGATTGGGTGATACACCACTTCTAGAACACAAAAATATAAAGTTGTTCGCGAGCATAGCGTCACCAGTTGCTAAACAATAGTGATACTTGTTGTTAGTGTTACCCTTGATGTAAGAAACCACCGTCAAAGCTTGTAAAAAATCACCCAAAAACTTAGCTACCTTATCACCGGTAGATCCATCTTTCGCTTTAGCTTTTGATACACTAGATGCAAAACGGTACTCACCACTATTATTTTTGATTTTGTACGCGTAACCACGTTTTGTAGTTGTATTTCTATTGTCATTATTTACTCGTGCTGCATCAGTGTAATAAGCTCCAATAGTTGTCCCACCATTATCGTGATTTATAGTGAAGTTGGGTTGTTTGTAATTCCATGTCAATCTAGAACGAATGTCTTTGTTATTTAAACCAAGCATGAAATATTTACTGTCTTCCTTAGCACTTTCAATAAGCATATTTTTACCGGGGTCCATGAGATTTGCCACAGATACAAGAGGATACATGATCTTACCCTCAGTACCATTTGGAAGTGTGTACTTGGTTCGTTGTATATCAAGGGTTACGGTAGCTTTCTCATCTTCTTGATCAACACTCAAGAACATATTATGACCCGGAGTTAGAATACTTGGGGTAACTTGATCCTTACGAATAGTTACGTCCCTCTCCAAAAATCCGGGATAAATAGAAGGTAAATTATTTTTAACAGCTAATTCAGCTTTACCACCACTCTCAGCTATAAACGCATTTACAAGCTTTATATAGTCTGTCTCCTTAGCTTTGAGTTCTTTACCAAATAGTATATAAACTGGTGATTTTTGGATTTTCTTTACCATTTTAGTTTTTTTCTTGTCTTTTTCAGTGGGTGCAGGTACTTTGACGGACACCTGTATACTTTCTTTACAGAATGTTTTAAACGTCATATTCTTTTTTATAGTTGTATCATGTAACATATCCAAGTACATTAGATACGCGAGGTTAATCATGTCATCACCTTTCATATTGAATGACATCTGTGGTGTAGAACCTCTGTATAGATTTTTGGAAAATAGATCTATATGTACAGCTATTCTCTGTTTGGCTTCCTCTTTAGTTTTTCCACCAAATAGATCTACAGTATATTGATTATTAGCAGTCTCATCGTACATAGAAATCAAAAATTGTTGTAAATCTTTATCATTCGTTACCTGACTAATCAATATTTTCAACAATGGTATTAATGTACCTTTACCTGTTGGTAAAACATTTATACGTGCAATATTGACAACAGCCGCTTCCGGTGATCGCTTACGTTTTTTCCCCATAGTCTTTGGCCCCACAGTCTGTGGATTCGCCCGTCTAGCCGCAACTGCCGCTGCATTTCTACCCTGATTATTAGCGAGAGTCTGTATAGGGTTAACTTGTCTTTGAGGTCGGGTACTCATATGTAATATAACCTGATATTTTTTTTGCCTAGTCATAGTAAGTATGGCAAACCCTTTTCTGTATAGGGAAAATGCGTCTCGCTCTAACACCAACATGGTAAACCGAAACAATGGTGGTAATGTCATCATGACTAACGCCAGTGTTCGAGGACCGCCCCCATCTAGACCAACAAGTCAATTACCAAAGGTGAACCGGAGTAATGTTAGTAGAATGTATAAAAATTTGGTAGCCTTCCAACAAAGACGGCGTTAATCAAAACTAACAAGTTTAACACCCCTTTGTAATGTGATTTCTGTTACTACCTGCACCGTTCGTGCTGTTTGAAGAAAAGCAAATATAAAGTATATCACAATAGACACCCCTGCGGTGATACCGGTAAATAACCAACCAAATTTGTCTACGCTATTGCAATAAAGTTATATTTTAATGGTTTAATAAGAACGTTACTTATTGTGTGTACAAATATACATATCTCTTCCTCATCCATAAGCTGTATAGCTATGAGAATTCTAAAGCATAATATAACTGTCATGATTGATAAAAGTGTGGAGCACCATGTGACAGCACCATAAATGTATTTATATACGTCACTCCCAAAATTAAGGTTGTGTGTCATAAGAAACATACTAAGTGAAGCGGCACAGAACAGGGTTGCAACAACTGCGAGATTTCCTAATATGAAAGTTATATCAGACTGTAACTGTTTACCATCCTTTTTAGTCTGCCATGCAGACCTAATATAATCACCATTGAATATATCACGTAATGCGGAGATTAACGATTGGTTCTTACCCAATTGGATATGATACATATTTAAATATACTATCTTACTTTTAAATCATATTCAATCATCATTGACATATTCCTCCTCAACTTCTTCGTCAGCATCAGCATCAGCCTCAACATCCATCTCCCCATCTTCACCCGGATCATCATCTTCATCCACTTCTTCTTCAACAATTTCATCCTTGATCAACTCTTCCGGGTCAGGTTCATCAACAACAACAACAACCTTTTTCTTTTTTGGTTTTGAAGCACTTGGTCTATTAAAAACAGAATCAATACATTTCTGAAATGCAACAAGTCTTGATGGTATTTTTCTATATGATGCTTCAATCTTTTTTATTAATTTTTCTGAAAAACCAAGAGACCTATACACTTTGATGATACTTTTTTGTGGTGGATGTTTATTATATTTGAAATATTTTTCATAAAGATCAACCATTCCAGTATTTAATTTAACTCTTACTATCCCAGATTTAAGAATAGTTATCATCAAATATACACGATCGTAAAATTGAACATCCGGTTCTTCTTGTGTGATAGGTTTTACATATTTGGGTAATACCGGTAACTTCCTATCCTTAAAAGGTAAACCATATGATTTATAATTTTGTTCCAATAGTTGAAGATACCTCTCTTGATGATATACGGGCCTTACCGGTTGTACACGTAGATCATGTATAGGTGGATATATAGTATCATATAAACTATCACCTGGCTTGAGAGAACATGTATTCGTCTCAAATTTACACCTCAATTGTGGTCGTTTGAACACTGACATCTACAATATGAGAGGAGTCTCTTAACTTAGGTTGGAAAATTTCTAGTTCCGATTTTAAAAGTTCTTGAGCCTGGCGAGTTTTGAGTACATTGAATGGTCCCCAGATTTCAACAACCTTTCTCTTATGATCGTACCATAAATAGTCAACACCGAGCATACGGGTCAACCAATAATAACGCTTACCACCTTTACCTACGAAGGAGAACATAAAGTCTTCATCATATTCGGCAACGTTGAGTTCAGTGTAATGAGACACGGGAGGATTATAGGGAGCCATTATTCAATATACTAATCATACGATCTATTTGTTTATGTATGTTTACCCAATTGAACCTCTTAAATACTTTTTCGCGTGTCTGTGGTGTCGGTCTTTCTCTGTAACAGTAATCAAGTGCGTCTGCGACATCTACATGATTTAAGAACGCACGTTCACCATTAAGGTCATTGGTACCCATATATGTCGTGATGACAGCCGGTTTTACGTATATGGGAAACTCTCCAAGCGTATCTCGGAATGTTGGGATATCTGTCAGGATTTGCGGTTTATTGAAGTATGCGTGCTCCACAGAACTAAGACCGAACCCTTCGGACAAACATGTATTGATACCGACATCCGACCCACAATAAATCATATTGATGTCTTCTTTCGATAATCGTTGGGGTTTTGTATTCAGAATAAAACTTTTGGTATACTTCATATAGTCCAACCCACGTTTCATGAATTCGATACACACACATTGCTCTATATCACATCGCCTGTCAACGTCTGTCACCCCACATGAGATGTAAAGTTTGATACTCGGGTCATATTCATGTCTCGATAAAAATTCAACAAACCCAGCAATCGTGGTGTGCCATTCTTTGCGTAGAGAATTACGATTCATATTCACGACCGTAAAATCTTCAAACCCGAAAGACTTCTTACACGCTTCGATGGGCAGCTCTTTCAATTCGTCAAAATTAATTCCATGTTCCAATACGGATACTTTCGCAGCGTCTATTTTCTGATCGTTTACGAGGTGTTGACGCCAACATTCTAAAAAGGTGAACCAGTGATATACACGATCCTTCAAATTCTGAAATTTAACAGTGTCGGCCCATTTTTGACAGATATCGATATAGACGATAACATTTGTATCAGGACTTAATATTTCTATGTATCTATACGTGACGTTACAACACGCATAAATGAGTACATATGTGGGATTCTCTTCATCGACTTTAGATCTAAATGCATCGTATCCAAAACTAGTTGGATCCTCTACAGGTGAAAGTTTAATTCGGGGATCTATGAATACGTTGGGTAATTCTTTTTCTTTATTATAATTAATTGTATACATAACAACTTCAACATCTTTCGATGCTAGATAATTAGCTACTCTTTGGATGACCTTCGAGTACCCCAGTGTCATCCTTGGATCCGCTGATACGATCAAGAGCTTCATGCTCACGTCGCTTTTCATATAACTGTTCAGCAATCCTTAAATGTTTTGAGGTATACACTTCCCTCTTGTTTTTCTTGTCATTCTTCGTCACACGCTTCTTCGGTTGAAAATCCATTACTCTTCTTCTTCATCTTCATCGAATTCTTCGTCACTTAGGGAGATAGATCCACAACTACCCTCTTCATCGGATGGGTCATAGTCAGAATCACTTTCCGAAATTTCTTCGTAACCGAAACGTGTACGGACGAATAAACCAGTCTTCTCGAGATCATCGGTATCGTAATACCCAGACACACTTTCCTTGGGAACATCTTCAACTTCTTCATTGAAGATGTATATACCACCATGATTTTTCGTCAACAGTTGAACTTGTATTGTGGGACCCATATCTTCTACGATACGAGCCAGTGACACGATATTATCCGTCAATACAATATCAACCAATTGATTTCTCATCTATGAAGATTAGTTATTATTTTCTTAAACTATTTTAACTATGCATGTTCTAAAGGATCGTGATATAAAAGAGAATGATGCTGTCATGTTTGACATTGATGATACGTTAATATTCACGAATGGACAAATAAATGAACCCATCTTGGAATTATTACATTATTCTAAATCTCTAGGCTACAAAATTGTCATCATCACAGCACGCCCTCATCTCCAACCAGTTGTAAAATATACCATAAACCAATTGAAACGTACCAATATACCTTACGACGTTTTGGGTTTCTCACCTGCGATACAGAAGGGTTATATGAAACAACAGATGGGGTATAATTTCATACTGTCAGTAGGTGACATGCCGACGGATCTCACAGATACATTATATGGTCTAAAAGTCTAACACTTCCAATTTGTTCCACAATTGAGACAACTCACAAAGACTGTCATGGGTTCATCAGCAGATCTTGTTTGCATCTGAAAGTATGTCGTCTTGATAGATTTACAACGCCCACATTTGAAGAATCCATCCTGATTCTTCAATTCCTTGGAATGGTATTCCTTTCGAATATCTCTATAAACTAATTCTTCTAATGTCTTGGCATACGGACCATCCGGCAAGAGTTCCTTGGGGCCGTATTCGATAAATTGAAACGTCTTCACTTTACCATTTATCAGGTTTTCTCGATTATCGGGACATCTCTGAATACTATTTTTGAGTTCCACGAATTTATGTTTATATCGGTCACGGAACCGACGATTCTCCCACGTCGGGACGTCATCAAACTGTTTAGAACGACGCACACTCCAGTTGAATATACAACGTTCTAAGTTTATACATATCGTATTATCATCAGGAAGGTTGAGAAGTCTAGAAAATTCACGTGTGACATAGGATTCCATTATACTATCAGATGTGAATTGTTTTAACTTAGGTTATGCAAGTGGCAAACCTTCGACTGGGAATGCCATTCTGTCGCACCCCTTAGATTCAGGGGAACAAACGTTGAACACGTCTGACACACGCCTGGAGTTTCTAGTGGGTACGTACGCATCATCCAGGGCACGGGTATATTTTTCATAGTACATCACTCGTACAATGATCAGAACGATAATGAGGAGTATGGCGAGGCGATACATCTTGATACTACACAACATTTTTGTCTTTGAGAATAGCAGGGATGACAACAAAAGTTGTGATACTTCATGAAAAATTGGGCGACATAGAAGAAATTGAACTAGACTTGGCACCTCACGTAAATGAGGCACACTTACTACTCATGCGACACCCGACATTTATAGGTCAGTGGTCTGAGATTGACGTTGTTGTTATGAAAAGTGAGGTAGGTACTGTACATAACGAAAACACGTTACCGGAACCCTTCGACTACGAAGATGTTCTCGGTCCAATTTTACTTATCCGGATGGATGAAAATTCCGAACCTCAGGATTTTACACTCGATGAATATATATTATTTACTTCGAAGGAATGAATGCGTCACAGTTCAACACTGCATTCGCATACTTCATGGTAAGTTGAAAATGTACATAGGCCCAATCCGCAACATTATCCATACTGGGGTTTCCAGAAAGAGGACTATTATTGACAACCGAAATAACATCAACCTTTTTACCATTCGTAATTTTAGTCATGGCTTCCCCTACTTCCTTCAACCACATGACATGCTTTTCATCGTTACAATCGAAACTTTTCACGAAATGAGACATTTATATTATATGGGATTCTTTTCTATAAGTAACCTCGCACTTGGATCTGTGATGTTTGTCCATCGGGGTCTCCAAATCTCCGAGATGAGATGATCATTTCCCCTTCCATACATTCGCCAGAAAATAGATCGGTACAGTGACTCTTCTTTCGTCAATGGTATGTTATGACCATTCGACTTGGTTACAATATCATGATACGTTTTCGAATCAATTTCATTTTCGGCGTATTTTTTAACACTATCGACCCAGTTTGTACCGACTGCATCACTCATTCCATCCTTCTGTCGCCATAGAATTTCATGGGGTAAATACCCCTCGAATGCTTCGCGTAATATACGCTTTTCCATGCGATCAATTTTCTCATTTTGGTTAATAGTCATACAGGCTTCTATGAATCCTTTGTCGAGGAATGGTACCACGAGGTCAAGACCATGAGCACCAGCACACCGATCAGCTCGTAAACCATCGAATTGGTGAATCAACCGAAGACGTCTCATATTTTCACACGCAAACTCTTCAACATTTGGAGCATTATGAAAGTATAAATACCCGCCCAGAATTTCATCACTCCCTTCACCCGAAAAAATATACCTACACGTCGTATGCTTCTTGATATATTTACAGAGAAGCCACATCGGTGTACTCGCACGCACCGTAGTTGTATCATATGATTCGAGAGAATGAATAACATCATTTAGATGTGAGATACCTTCCTCAGGAGTAAAAGTTACTTCTGTATGGTCCGTATCCAAATAGTCCGCAACTTTTCGTGCCGCAGTCAAATCTGGACTATTCGGTAACCCGATAGAAAATGTTTTGATTTTTCCCATTATATTGGTAGCGATTGCTGCAATGAGACTACTATCCAATCCACCAGAAAGAAGAAAGCCGACTTCACGTTCGGTATTATTAATTCGTTGTTGAACCGCATATTCCAACGTCTGCCTCAAAAGTGTCTTTGAATCATTATTTAGATATTTATTAATATTCCAATATCCAGTATGGTAACAAATGAAATCATTCACATGGGAATCAAAGAAATGTCCGGGTGGGAAAATATTAATTTCAGCATTCATGAATAAAAGAGCTTTAGCCTCACTCGCAAATGCGATCGATTCATGTCTGTACCTACAATAGAATAGAGGTCTCACACCAACAGGATCTCTCGCAGCAAGAAGACGTTTACCATCTGTGTAAATAAATGCAAAATCACCCGATATTAATTTGAGTGTATTTACGATACCAACATCTTTGATCAATGGCATGAGTACCTCACAATCACTTTTCCCCTTTTCCAATCCCGTCCTAAATTCACGATGATTGTAGATTTCACCATTACACACCAACATGGACTTATTCTCTACAAACGGTTGCATACCCATCGGTGAAAGATCGTTTATCGCGAGACGGTAAAAGTCCATTCGGCACTTCCCTATCCTCTTGGTATCGTAATCATCTGGACCACGATGTGATAGAAGATACGAAGAAACATCAACATCTTCACCAAACAGTGCAAAGATGCCACACATGAATACATGTACTAAATTATTTTTAAGCTAAATTCGAGAATGTCTCTATAGGCATTTTCATCAACTACCGCATCCATCTCTTGTCCAGACATATCTATTGACTCTACATTACCAGCATCGATCGTGTTAAATCGTAACACGTTATAAAAAGATACATTCGAACGAGATGCGATTAGATCAATCGTATTGAAATCGTATGTATCTATTTCTAAATATTGCTTCACCTGTTCCGGTGTTCGTTCCCTGATATTCACAATTTCAAGTTTTCGCTTTTGTTTTGACATGTCAAACGATGGCCATACACCATGCCTTGACCTGAATGATGCTATATAATTTACACAGTCAAGAGCCTTTTCTTTGTCAGAGAAACAAATAAGTCTCGGTTTAGAGCTGGGATCCACAAGACTCAGGTATGACCCGTTTACATTTAATTTTACAAAGTGGAACTGCATTTATTTAATATAAGGAAAAAACTTTAACTAATATATATGAACTTCCCAAAAACACCTGGTCAGTGTAAATATATGCTCGCCCTCAGGTCACCCAAACCTATCGTCATTGGGACAGGGCCTGCAGGTTCAGGGAAGACAATGCTTGCGTGTCAAGTTGCTCTCGATCATGTCATAAAATATCAACGTCCAAAAATTGTATTGACTCGACCTATCGTAGCAGCTGATGAAGATATGGGATATCTTCCAGGGGATATGGATCAGAAGATGGAACCATGGACAAAACCAATGTTTGATATTTTTGAGCAATACTTTTCATACAATCAGATCGAAAGGTTTGTAAAGATAGAACCACTTGGATACATGCGTGGTAGAACGTTCAGTGATACACTCATCATCGCCGATGAGATGCAAAATGCTACACCCAATCAGATGAAGATGCTCTTGACCCGAGTCGGTGAGGGTACAAAACTCATCGTGACTGGTGACTTGGAACAATCCGATCTCGGCCCTGATAATGGACTTGAAGACCTCGTCTATAACATGCAGTGTCAAGATCTTGAGTATATCGTACATGTAGAAATGG
>Ga0222689_1000447_pt1 | contig 11152 bp, 8 predicted proteins | sample AntAcemetage1231_FD_179838 | JGI IMG/M metagenome (GOLD analysis project Ga0222689, IMG submission 179838) | Saline water microbial communities from Ace Lake, Antarctica - #1231 | ecosystem: Environmental > Aquatic > Non-marine Saline and Alkaline > Saline | place: Antarctica: Ace Lake...
TTTCACTACATGACTAATTTCAACACGATGATTTTTACGAAAGGGTTATTTACTTTTTGCCTCGCTGCACTGGTGTCGGTATCGCTTATGGCTCAGGCTGATCAGTTCACTAAAGAGGCTGATAATGCCTATGCGAACGAGGCCTATTTTGAGGCTATTGACCTTTATAAGAAGGCTTATTCAAAAGAGTCCGACTCGGAGGAAAAGTCGCGTATGCTCTTCCAAATCGCAGAATCGTACCGAATGATTCTAGATTATGACCAACAAGTTATTTGGTACAATAAAGCGCTGAAGGCACAATACGACAATCCAGAGGCATTTCTCTACTTGGCTCAGGCCTATCACCGTCAGGGTGACTTTGCCCAGGCCATTGAGTATTACAATAAATACAAAGACGCAGCCCCCGACCCATTGAAGGCCGAAATCGGTTTGGAGCAGGCTGAAATTGCCAAAGAATTTAGAGACAACCCATCTCGTTATATTGTCCAAAATGAAATATTGCTCAATTCTGCTGAGTATGACTTCTCACCTGGATGGGCAGGAGATGACTTCAATACCATTTACTTCAGTTCTTCTCGTCAAGGTGCCCAGGGTATGGCGATAGACCTTAGAACAGGAGAAAGTTTCCAAGATATTTTCTTCACTACTCGTGATCAAAAAGGAAAATGGAGCGAGCCTGAGCGCTTAACCTACCGCATCAATACCATTCACAATGAAGCTACACCACGCTTGACTAGTGCCTTTGACATGATGGTGTTCACGAGGTGCGAGAGTTCAAAAGATAACAACAAAGGGTGTAATGTGATGATTACTCGCAAAACGGGAGAGCAATGGTCAACCGCACAAGTAGTAGAAGTGAAGAATGATCAAAGTACAGAAAACACTACGGCAGGTCATCCCGCTTTGACGGTCGATGAGACGCACATTGTTTTTGCCAGTGATATGCCGGGAGGAATGGGAGGAAGAGATCTTTGGATTGCTCCTTTCGACAAAGCCTCAATGACGGCAGGTACACCTGTAAATTTAGGTCCTTCGATAAATACAAAGGGGGACGAGATGTTCCCTTTCATTCGTCAGAATGGCGCACTCTACTTCGCTTCAAGCGGACTCATCGGAATGGGTGGCATGGATAACTTCGTTGCTGAAAGCAATGGAGAAAATACTTGGGGAAATGTTGAGAACCTTGGAGCGCCAATCAATTCGATTGGCCACGATTTTGGAATTATCTGGGAAGGAGATTCTGAAAGAGGGTACTTCTCGTCAGACCGCAACGGAGGAAAAGGAAAGGATGATATATACTCGTTTAATCTTCCACCACTGCTATTCGCTCTTGACGGTGTAGTTTATGACAAGGACACGCAACAACCAGTATCTGAGGCTACCATCAAAGTTATTGGGAGCGATGGAGCTTCATTCGAAGCTTCGACAGATGCAGGTGGAGCCTTCTCTTTTGCAGAAAAAGGAGAGGAACGTTACATCAATCCTGAAACGAATTATTCGATTGAAGTTTCGAAACCAGACTACCTCGTAGCAAAGGATCAAATCAGCACGGTGGGTATTCCTGAATCCACTACATTTTTGAAAGAATACTTCATCACATTTACTGCTCCTGATAAGGCCATCGAATTCCCAGAAGTTCGGTATGCATACAACAAGGCAGAACTTCAAGTAAATGATGAGGTAAACTCTTTGGATTCATTGGACTTTCTTTTCAATGTATTGTCAGACAACCCAACGATTATCATCGAACTGCAGGCGCACACAGATTCTAGAGGTAAGGATCCTTACAACAAAGACCTTTCTCAAAGAAGGGCTGAAAGTTGTGTTCAATATTTGTCGTCTAAGGGAATTCCTACTGAGCGAATGGTGGCCAAAGGATACGGCGAAGGCAAACTTCGGATAAGCGACAAACAGATTGCTGCCTTGGCAACCGAAGAAGAAAAAGAAGCCGCTCACCAGAAGAATAGACGGACGGAATTCACTGTACTAAGTTTCGATTACGTGCCGATGGAAGAGTCGGACAACTAGATACTTTTATATACTTTCTAGGCATTCCAAATCTTTTGGGATGCCTTTTTTTATTTTATAAATGAGTCAAGAGAAAAGATACCAAGCCAGAGGAGTAAGTGCTGGAAAGGAAGATGTTCATGCCGCTATCAAAAACATGGATAAAGGCCTTTTTCCAAAAGCTTTCTGCAAGATTGTTCCCGACTACCTCACTGGCAGTGATGACCACTGTTTGGTGATGCACGCTGACGGTGCTGGAACAAAATCGTCTTTGGCGTATGCTTATTGGAAAGAAACGGGTGATCTTTCCGTTTGGAAGGGAATTGCTCAGGATGCATTGATCATGAATATCGATGACCTTTTATGCGTGGGCTGTGTCGATAAAATATTGGTGAGCTCGACGATTGGGCGAAACAAGAACCTGATCACCGGTGAAGTCATCAAAGCCTTGATCGAAGGCACCGAAGAAGTGCTGGAAAGTCTTCGGTCGATGGGGATAGAGGTCAGAAGTACAGGCGGCGAAACAGCCGATGTAGGTGACTTGGTTAGAACAGTGATTGTAGACAGCACGGTCACTTCTAGAATGCGTCGTGATGAAGTGGTCGACAATTCGAATATCAAACCCGGTCAAGTGATCGTCGGGCTATCCTCAACAGGACAAGCCTCCTACGAAAGTGAATACAACGCAGGTATGGGCAGCAATGGCTTAACCTCGGCAAGACACGACGTGTTTAGCTCTGAGGTGGGTCAAAAGTTCCCCGAGACATACGACCCTGCCGTGCCGAAAGATCTTGTCTATTCAGGTGCATATGCGCTCACAGATCGAGTGGATTCAATGCCGATTGATTTAGGCAAAGCGGTACTTTCCCCAACTCGGACATATGCCCCCGTTATAAAGGCAATTTTGGAAAAAGGGCGAGAACAAATTGGCGGAATGGTTCACTGCAGTGGTGGAGCACAAACCAAGGTTTTACATTTTATTGACGAGTACCATATTATCAAAGACAATTTATTCCCTGTTCCACCGCTATTCAAAGTCATTCAAGAAACTTCGGGTACTGACTGGAAGGAAATGTACAAGGTTTTCAATATGGGACACCGGATGGAAATCTATTGCGATCCAGCTTTTGCCAATACGATTATAGAAATTTCTAAATCCTTTGATATCGATGCGCAAATCGTGGGAAGGGTAGAAGAAGGAGAGAAAGCTTTGACCATAACTAGTGAAAATGGAACATTCCAATACGATTAAGCAATGAACGAAAAAGAGATATTGTCAAAATTGGGTGCCATCAAAGATCACTACCTCGAGGTAGGAAAAAGGATCATTGATCCTGAGGTTATAATGGATACCAAGCGCTACGTCAAGTATTCCAAAGAATACAAGGAGTTGGAACCCGTTGCCGAAGCGTTTGATAGCTACAAATTGCTTTATGATAATATAGACAATGCCAAGGAGATCATCCAAAATGAAACGGATGCGGACTTCAAGGAAATGGCCAAAGCAGAGCTCAATGAGCTTTTAGGCGAAAAAGGAAAGCTGGAGGAAGAAATTAAACTTCTTCTAATTCCCAAGGATCCCGAGGATTCTAAGAATGCTGTTGTCGAAATTCGCGGTGGAACTGGAGGAGACGAAGCCGCTATTTTCGCTGGAGACCTCTTTAGGATGTACTCAAAGTACGTCGAGAGCAAAGGGTGGAAGATGGAGATGGTCGACACCAATTACGGTTCGTCAGGAGGCTTTAAAGAAGTCATCTTCAATGTAACGGGAAACAATGTCTACGGAATCATGAAGTACGAGGGTGGAGTTCACCGTGTACAACGAGTTCCTCAAACGGAAACCCAAGGAAGAGTTCACACCAGTGCAGCTACGGTTATCGTTTTACCCGAAGCCGAAGAATTTGATGTGGAGGTTAAGGAATCAGATCTTCGTGTAGATAGTTATTGCAGTTCTGGGCCAGGAGGACAGTCTGTGAACACAACCTACTCAGCTATTCGATTGACGCACCTTCCAAGTGGCGTTGTCGCTCAATGCCAAGATCAAAAGTCGAAGTTGAAGAATTACGACAAAGCACTCAGCGTGCTTCGTTCACGGATCTATGAAATCGAGCTTCAGAAAAAGTTGGCGCTCGACTCCGAAAAGCGAAAGTCAATGGTCTCTTCGGGTGATCGATCGGCAAAAATTAGAACGTACAATTACTCACAAGGTCGAGTTACGGATCACCGAATAAATTTGACAATCTACAATCTTTCGGGGGTAATGGATGGAGACCTTGATGAAATTATTGAATCCCTGCGTGTAGCTGAGAATGCCGAAAAACTTCAAGCTAGCATAGAAACATAGACATGAAGAAAGCCGATCTGGTTCAATTAATACACGAGAGAAAAAGCTTTCTCTGCGTTGGTTTGGATCCGAATCCCGAGAAGATGCCACAGCATATTCTTGAGATGGATGATCCGCTCTTCGAGTTCAATAAGCGCATCATCGATGCAACACGAGACTTCTGTGTCGCCTACAAGCCCAATACGGCTTTCTATGAGTCCCATGGAGCCAAAGGTTGGGAAGCTTTGAAGAAGACCAGAAACTACATCGGTTCCAGTCATTTTACCATTGCAGATGCCAAGCGCGGCGATATTGGCAATACTTCGGGTATGTATGCGAAGGCATTTTTCGAAGATTCGGATTTTGACTCAGTAACCGTTGCCCCATATATGGGCAGCGATTCGGTAAAACCCTTTCTTGGGTACGATGGCAAATGGGTTATTTTACTTGCGCTCACTTCAAATCAAGGTGCCGACGACTTTCAGTTCTTCTCTTCCAAGGAGGGTGAAAAGCTTTTTGAAAGAGTCCTTCGAGTAAGTCAGCTCTGGGGCGATGATCAAAACATGATGTACGTAGTAGGAGCAACACGGCCCGAGAAGCTCAAAGAAATCCGCAAGATTATACCCAATCATTTTCTTCTAGTTCCTGGAGTCGGTGCTCAAGGAGGTAGCCTTGAAGAAGTCTGTAAATATGGCTTGAATGCCGACGTAGGTCTTTTGGTAAATTCAAGTCGTGGCATCATTCACGCCAGCTCTGGAAGAGATTTTGATGAGGTTGCGCGTGCTGAAGCTCAGAAGATTGCAGAGAAAATGAAGGTTATTTTGTCTTAGATTTTTTTATCTTGATGGAAATTCGTGATGATGAACGAGGATTTCCTTCACTATTTATGGAAGCATAGACAATTCGATCCATCCAACCTCAAAACCGAGCAAGGCGAAGAGCTAGACATTATTCATACTGGCTACCACAACGAAAATGCTGGCCCTGATTTCCTAGATGCCCGAGTCCGAATCAATGGAACGCTGTGGGCGGGAAATATCGAAATCCACATCGTCTCTTCCGATTGGCATAAGCATGGTCATCAAAATGACCCAGCATACGACAATGTCGTTCTGCATGTAGTATACAATCAAGACAAAGAAGTCGAAGCTCCCAAGGGAAGTATTATTTCTTCGCTCGTATTGAAGGATAGAATCGATTATCAATCCTACCGCAAATACAAAGCCTGGGTCGCTGAAGGGAAGTTCATTCCCTGCGATAAAATTGTCAATCAGGTTCCCCAGCTTATCAAAACTTCTGCAGTGCATGCCGCTGCGGTGGAGCGACTATCTGTAAAATCTGAGATTTCTCGAGATCATCTTTTGCAGACAAAAGGAGATATGGAGGGTGCCTTCTATAGAATCTTTCTGCGGGCGCTCGGGATGAAAGTCAATGCGCTGCCATTTGAGCAATTGGCTCGAATTACACCTTATGAACTCATCCGAAAGGTGAGTCCCAGTAGAATTCAGCTGGAGTCTTTACTCCTCGGTCAAGCCGGCTTTTTGGCTGAAGCCAAAACGGACAACCCCCATGTAAGCCAATTGAAATCCGAGTATGATTTCTTGAAAAAGAAGCACCGTTTAAATCCAATGCCAATTTCAGCTTGGAAGCTCTTTAGGCTCCGACCCCAAAATTTTCCTCAGGTGCGTCTGGCGCAATTGGCCATTTTTTACCACCAACATTCTTCCGTTGCCAGAGCCATTTCCGAAATGGAAAGTCCAGAGGTTTTGTATGATTTTTTTTCAGTAAAAATTGAAGATGGGTTTTGGTTAAACCACTATACTTTGGATTCTGAATCCCCCGCTCGCAGGAAATCTTTTGGTAAAGATTTTCTCAAGCATCTGGTGATCAACGCTGTGGTTCCTTTTGTTTTTTCTCTGGCCGATTACAATCGCGATGAATCGCATCGGGAAAGGGCTATAAAATTATTGGAAAGTCTCCCGTCGGAAAGAAATTCTATTATTCGTAGTTTTGAAAAACTTGACTTTACGCTTGAATCTTCTTTCGACTCCCAAGGGATCATACAACTGAAGAATAGCTTCTGTGATAAAAAGAAGTGCCTGCGCTGTAAAGTTGGTATACATTTAATGAAGCACTATGCAGAAGTTGGTTAGCCATATTTACACATTCTTCGAAAAAAAAGCCTTCGGAGTTTGCGATTGGTGGGGTAGGATTTTAGGAATTTCTTCCTCTAAAGTTCGCATGTACTTCATCTACATTTCTTTTATCACTTTGGGCTCACCCCTCATCGTTTATCTATTTATGGCGTTTTGGTTGGAGCAAAAAGATGTCTATCGCATGCGCCGTAAAAAGACCATTTGGGATCTCTAGATACCACCTCCTCGACTATTGTATTTTGTCAGAACACGGAATTTTAGTTCTTTAGCAAGCTGAGCATTGGTGATGGTGCGCGCACAATTCAAACTATGAAGAAAATTTCCTCCTTTTTCGGAGCCATTTTGTTAACTGCCTTGTCTGTAAATGCGCAGCTTGAGGCCACTCTCGAAGTTTCAAATGACAGTGAAAATATTAAAGATGGGAGGGCCGAAGTGGTCGTTAGCGATGGCGTTCCTCCATACGTTTATAAATGGTCGAACCCTGATACTCCGCTCAGCTCGTCTAAAAGCAAGGGTCTAACTGAAGGGCTCGATTTTAGTGTTACGGTTACCGATGCTGTTGGGAGCACTGTGACATTGGAAGGAGAAGTGCCAGCGGAGTCGACGGAAGAAAACATCAATTCCATCTTCTTACCTATTGTCGGAGGACTATCATCTGTTCTTTTTTGGGATCCCTTTGAGGCCATTGGTATTTACGACCCAGTAGTCTATGCCGACGAGTTACCAGTTTTTGCCACTGGATTTAAAGAGGATAAAGTTCAGCGTATTTTCATGATGAAATGGTACGCTTCCAATGGCTCTGAAGTCTCGAAAGGCGACAGAATCGCTTTGATAAGAAGAAATTCGAATGACACTTTGAGTGTTTATGCTAAAGACTCCGGTACATTGGTTCACACCTTTTCCGAAGGCGAAATGGTCTTCGATCGCAGTGATGTGCAAGCTATGGCTGGTATCGAAACAGGCATAATGGCGCGCATCACATTCAATGAGCCTCGGCCTTTGCTTACCGCAAACGGTGACGTTCAGAAAAAGAATATTCCATTCATCGTTGTGTGGCTGGTAGCTGGTGCCATCTTCTTTACCCTCAAGATGAGGTTCATTAATTTCAAAGGAGTGAAGCATGCATTTCAATTGGTGGCGGGTAAGTACGACGATCCAGACGATAAAGGAAAAGGAGAGGTTACGCATTTTCAGGCACTTACAACTGCTCTTTCTGCTACCGTAGGTCTGGGGAATATCGCGGGTGTTGCCGTGGCCATCGTGGTAGGTGGGCCAGGAGCAACATTTTGGATGATTGCTGCTGGGTTACTGGGAATGGCTTCAAAATTTACCGAGTGTACGCTTGGTGTGAAATATAGATTGATCAACGACAAAGGAGAAGTTTCAGGTGGGCCCATGTATTACTTGAGTCAAGGCCTCGAAAAGCGAAATATGAAAGGCTTAGGGAAAGTCCTTGCGGGCCTTTTCGCTGTTCTTTGCATTGGTGGATCTTTCGGCGGTGGAAATATGTTTCAGGCCAATCAAGCTTTTGTGCAGGTATCTAGTAAGGTGCCACTCTTCGAAGGAAACGGTGCACTCTTTGGTGCAATTCTAGCCATTTTAGTCGGCTTGGTTATCGTTGGAGGTATTAAGAGTATTGCCAAGGTTACTGACAAGATCGTACCTGTTATGGTTGGTGTTTATGTTGGTTTTGCCTTAATTATCATTCTGATTCATATCGAAAATATCGGTGCTGCCTTTCAAGCGATTTTCGACGGAGCTTTTTCACCTTCCGCCATGAAGGGAGGAGTAATAGGAGTATTGATCGTTGGTTTCCAAAGAGCAGCCTTTTCGAATGAGGCAGGCGTTGGTTCTGCTTCCATTGCTCACTCAGCTTCTAAAACAAAACATCCCGTTAGTGAAGGAGTTGTAGCTCTTCTAGAGCCCTTCGTAGATACGGTTCTAGTATGTACCATGACCGCTCTAGTTTTGATCTTCACGGGCTTTGCTACCGACCCTGCGGGGCTGACAGGATCTGAATTGACCTCTGCAGCGTTTAGCAATGTATTCCCTTGGTTTGATTGGGTCTTGCTTATCGCAATAGTGTTGTTTGCTTTCTCCACCATGATCTCATGGTCTTATTACGGTCTGAAAGCTTGGAGTTACCTTTTTGGCAATTCGAAAAAAGCTGAATACCTCTATAAACTGATCTTCCTCGTTTTCATTGTAATTGGATCTTCTGTAGGACTTGGAAGTGTCTTGGACTTTTCCGATCTCATGATCTTGGGAATGGCCTTCCCGAATATCCTCGGACTTCTCATTATGTCAAACGAAGTAAGAGATGATTTAAAATCGTATTTTAAACGAATCAAATCAGGGGAGATAAAGCAGTTTAAATAAAACGATGGTGGAAGATGCTTGAACGGGTCAAATCATATTTTAGGCATTACCGTTCTGAGCGTCGAGGAGTAATCGTTCTCGCCATTGTCCTTTTTTTAGCTGTAGCTGGCGTTGAAGTCTTCAGACTGTTTTACGAACCCAAGGTCGAAAGAATAGATATTCTTTTGACCAGCGAAGACGAATCAGAAGAAAATGATCAAGTCGCATTTTCAGTTGGCACCTCAGAAATTATTCCCTTCACGTTTAATCCCAATTCCCTGAACGATTCAGGATATGCTGCTCTTGGTTTTTCCGAAAAGGAGATAAAAACATTGAGGAATTACCAAAAGGCAGGAGCAAGTTTTGAAATCAAGCGTGACTTTGCCAAGCTTTTCTTTGTGGATGAAGAAGAGTATGCCAACCTCGAGCCTTTCATTGATTTGCCTGAATCAAAACCGAAGAAAGAGTATTCTTCATCATATGACAAGACTTCGAGAAAACCGAAAGTCAAATGGTCTGATACGGCATCTACCTCTATTTATGCTTACGAGGAGTTTACTTGCAATATCAATACAGCCGATACTAACGAGCTGAAAAAATTGAATGGAATCGGCTCGTTTTATGCAAAAAAGATTATCGAGTACCGAGAAGAATTGGGAGGTTTTCACAGCATTGCACAGCTTGGGGAAATGTGGAAAATGACCCCTGACAAAATTGATAAATTTGCCGATCAAGTGATTCTCGATCGTTCAGAAATAAGGCAGATTGAGATCAATTCCGCTTCGGCGCACGCCCTTTCTCAGCATCCTTATTTGAGTTTTGGCGAAGCAAATAAAATAGTGTTGAAAAGGGAAGAGGCAGGGGGCTACGTCGATTCGAAGGCATTCTGTTCTTCGGGTTTGTTAGATGCTGATTTATGCCGTAAACTTGTGCCCTACCTTAATTTTACTGAATGAATCTTCGAGAAGAACTCCTTTCTATAATTCGCGATGTGCCTGATTTCCCGAAGCCAGGCATTCTTTTTCGTGACATAACGCCGATACTTGAAAACCCCCAGGTGAGTCGAGCTGTTGTAAACGAAATGATGCATCAGCTTGAAGGAATGAAGATTGACGCTGTGGCTGGTATTGAAAGCCGAGGCTTTTTGTTTGGGCTTCCGCTGGCAATGGAAATGAACGTGCCTTTTATCGCGATTAGAAAGAAAGGAAAACTCCCCGCAGAAACAGTGGAGTATAGCTACGATCTGGAATACGGAAGTGCAACTATCGAGATGCACAGAGGGGTAGTGGAGCCAGGTATGAATGTGCTCATTCACGATGATCTTTTAGCTACTGGCGGCACAGCCGTGGCTAGCAGAGAACTCATTCATCTTGAAGGAGGAACCGTGGCTGGATTCTCTTTTCTGATCGAATTGAAGGGTTTGCTCGGAAGGGAGAGACTCGCTGAAACTGATAAGCCGATTTTAAGCGTTGTAGATTACGATTGAACCACCAACTAAAAAATAGATGAATTCACAACTAACAGAAAACCAAAGGATGATTGCACAAATGGTGCAAGATTTTGGTGAGCGGGAAATTCGCCCGCATTTTATGGAATGGGATGAGGATCAGTATTTCCCCATCGAAACCATGAAGAAAATGGGAGAGCTTGGTCTCCTAGGAGTTTTTGTTCCCGAAGAATATGGAGGATCGGGTTTCGGCTACTACGAATACTATACGGCTGTTTCCGAAATAGCGAAGATTTGCGGGTCGTTAGGACTTTCAGTTGCAGCGCATAACTCGCTTTGTACGGGTCATATATTGGCCTTTGGCTCGGAAGAGCAAAAGAAAAAGTGGCTTCCAAAACTGGCAACAGGAGAGTGGATAGGTGCATGGGGGCTGACGGAAAGTAATACAGGTTCCGATGCTTTGAGAATGAAGACCACAGCCGTGAAAGATGGCAACGAGTGGGTGATCAACGGTACGAAAAATTGGATCACTCATGGAATCAGTGGGGATGTAGCCGTTGTTCTCGTTCGAACAGGTGAGTTGCTCGACTCTCGCGGAATTACTGCCTTTGTGGTAGAACGTGGGACGCCCGGTTTCAAAGCTGGAAAGAAGGAGAATAAGATGGGAATGCGTGCTTCGGAAACCGCTGAGCTGGTTTTTGAGGATTGTCGAGTTCCAGAAGAGAATGTTTTAGGAAACCTTGGAGAAGGGTTTATTCAAGCCATGAAGGTTCTTGATGGCGGAAGAATCTCAATCGCTGCTTTGTCGCTGGGAATTGCTAAAGGCGCTTATGAAGCGGCTTTGAAATACAGCAAGGAGAG
>Ga0222689_1000448_pt1 | contig 11143 bp, 12 predicted proteins | sample AntAcemetage1231_FD_179838 | JGI IMG/M metagenome (GOLD analysis project Ga0222689, IMG submission 179838) | Saline water microbial communities from Ace Lake, Antarctica - #1231 | ecosystem: Environmental > Aquatic > Non-marine Saline and Alkaline > Saline | place: Antarctica: Ace Lake...
GTTGTAAAGAAGCGTCGTCAGTGAAGCCCTTATCGGGCAATACCTTATCAGGAAAGCTTGACTTGATAAAAAATAAAGACGGATGAGGATTGGATGAAATCTTTGAAAGGAATATTGCTTTTTAATCTGGAGGGACTACGTCTTCCCCTCCCCGTCCTCAAGTTCCTAAATCGCCCGGACATAGCCGTATAATAGACATCTATATTCGTTTAGATTACCAAAGAGTCGACTTGAAGAAGCGTCGTCAGTGAAGCCCTTATCGGGCAATACCTTTTCAGAAAAGATTGACTTGACAAAGAATAAAGAGGGAAGAGGATTGGATGAAATCTTTGAAAGGAATATTGATTTTTAATTTGGAGGGACTGCGTCTTCCCCTCCCCGTCCTCAAGTTCCTAAATCGCGCGGACATAGTCGTATATTAGACATTTATATCCGTTTAAATATTTAGCAGGTTAAGCTAAGACCACTGTAGGATGTCGTATGTTAATCATTAAATAATTCGAAGCAATGAGGGGAAATTTTGTTTATCGTTTTATTCCAATCATTGGAACTTGTTTATTCTACTTCAGTGTTCCTGAAAGTGCATTGAAATCCTTTATTGCCGTTCTATTATATTTCATCCTCAATATTTTGGTCTCTGGAGTTTTTGTTTCATACAGTCATTTTTATGGAAGCAACGCTGGTGTTCGTTCAGAAGTAAAAGGACTGTTCTTTTGCTTGCTAATTTTGATGTCCATAAGCTATGGCTATTTAGCATTTTTCCTCTACGTACATTCTAATCCAATTCCTGTAAATTCTCTCATGGTACAAGTGATGTTTTTCATGTGGATAATATCAACATTGACTATTCAGTATTTGATAAAAAATGCAGTAGAGTCAAGATCAGAATGGTTCCGGGAGAGTTTTATCAACCTAACTTTGAGTCAACTCTTTCTTTTTGTTTTTTGGAATAAGTATGAGTCGGCACTGAGGTAATGACTATTGTAGGGGGAGCTGTCAATCGTGTTAATGCAACTCCCTACAGATTGTGCTCTTAACACGATAATACAAAAAGTCTGCTCGCCGTATGATCTACTAGAATTTCAGAGCTGCAAAATTTAAACATCAATCTCTTGATACAACAAAGCTCCCTCAAGTCCAATCATGGCGAGCTTACGAGAAGCTTCCCAGCGGTATTGTCCAAATTCTCCGCTTGAGCGAATTACCCTGTGGCAAGGAATCAGATAGGCGATTGGATTGGTTGCGATGGCTGTTCCAACTGCCCTCGATGCACCAGCATTCCCAATTTCATCTGCGATTTGACCGTAGGTATGCAAATCTCCGCTCGGGATTTTAAGCAAGGCTTCCCATACTTTGAGTTGAAATGGACTGGCTTTTAGATGAAGTTTTATTGCCCCTGGATCTTGATCGCTGAGCTGGAAAAATTGAATTGCTTCACTATTGAATGCTGAAATCGATTCGATTAAAGTTGCTTGCGGAAATTCCAGTTTAAGATCTTTCAGCGCCTCTTTCTTTTCGGTAAAAAACCTCAGTTGACAAATCCCTTTTGGCGTAGAGGCGACAATCACTTTCCCGAAAATCGTGTCTGCAAATTGATATTTGATGATTAAAGATTCTCCTCCATTTTTGAATTCTCCTGGAGTCATGGCCTCCAAATTCACAAACAAATCGTGCAGCCTTCCCGTGCCTGAAAGTCCTGATTCATAGGCAGTATCAAATAGGCTAAGCTGCTCTTTTTTCAGGATGGATTTGGCATATTCTAAGGTGGTAAACTGGAGGAATTTCTTGGGGCTAACCCCTGCCCAAGCACTGAACATGCGTTGAAAATGAGAGTTGCTCATTCCGACTTCCAAAGCCAATTCATCCAAGCTCGGTTGATTCCGAAAATTCAAGGCCAAAAATTCAATCGCCTTCTTGACTCTTTGGTAATCCACATCCTCTTTTTCAAGCATGAAACAAAGCTGCGAAAATGACAGGGGATTTAAAACCCGAATCTTGCTTTTTCATAATTAGCCTATACGATGGCTATAAAAACATCCTCTAGGCTATAGGGTGACAGGGCCGGATTTCCTCAGATTAGCTTGGAGATTTAGTGATTATCTTTAAAATATTCAGGGGACATATGTATTGACTCAGTTCAGCTATGAAAGATTGATTGTAAATTTTAGCTTCGGGCGAACTCAATCGTTAAATTACACTGTTTTACTCTTTAGAAACTCAGACAGTTCATCCACTTTTTGAGTCCCAATGAGAAACTTCCTCCCATTTTTTAACTCAATTGCCAAACCCATTTTTCCCCATGTATTGTAGACCGTTCCGTATTTTGCTGTGAATCGAATTCCCCAGCCTCCAACGAAACCATAATTTACAATTTCGGCAGATTTAATCTGTTCCCAGCTTACTCGCTTCTTAGAAAAAGGGAAAAAAATCATCCGAATTCCCGTCTTATCCATTTCTGTCTTGAGAGATATAAACCAGAACAAAGCGATGAAACAAAACATGAATATGGAGAATAGAATCAAGCCCCCATCAGACATGGGATTTTCGCCAATTGGCTCTTTATTGAATATCTGTTTATAGATGCCATAAACAGGCAGCATTGCGATAGCAACAAGTATAATTCTCAACCATTTTGGGGTTAATCGCTGTTCTTCTTTAAAGCTAATATCCATCTCTAATTTAGATTTCTGACACACTTTTATTACACAAGAGTGCTATGAGTCAATAGTACCTGCAGGGCCTTGAATGCCGAATAATCGAACTATCCTGTCCAACCTTATTCTCTTCCCCGATTGAGTGATGAGAAATTCTTCTTTTTTTAAGGTTTCCCAGCTCAAGACTTGATCTTCTATTCTTAATCGTTTCCCGTTCTCTTCGTACTCAATAATTCCAACTTGTTTTCTTGTCGCGGCAATTTCTATAATGTCGACAAAGCCGCAATTAACAGGAAAGTACTCATTCATGATTATGAAATTAATTCATCACAAGTTAAGCAAAGATCGGAACCTGCTCTTCATCTAAACACCAAAATAGAATGCTGAAAAACTGCTTTTCCGCCTTGCTTTATATGCCTTACATTTGCAACGAAATTTTCGAAAAGCTTGTCCAAGAAGTATGAATATTCTCCATATATGTAATAAAGTGCCGTTTCCTGGTAGAGATGGAAGCAGCATAGCCATGGAGAGCCTTATTCGTCTTGAAGCATTAGCGGGTCACCGAGTAATTGTACTCGCTTTAAATACCGACAAGCATTTTGTAAATAATCCCAGCGTCCCTGCTGAACTGAAGTCTCAAGTAGAGATTCATTCTTTATTTATCAAAATCAAGCCGGGAATTAAATCTTTGCTTTCAAATTGGGGACGAGAGGAGTCTTATTTCGCATCACGATTTTACCTGCCTGAAATGGCTGCTCTTGTTCGTAAATTCATCCAAGAAAAAAAATTTGAATTGGTTGTTTTTGACAGTCTGTTCAGCACTGTTTATTTTGAAGATGCTGTCGGTGTACCAAGAATTTTACGGGCACACAATGTAGAGCACATTATTTGGGAGCGTCACCTGCAAGTAATGAATAACGGCGCCAAGAAGATCTTTGTCAATAAGCATACCGATAAATTGAAGGAGTGGGAGTCTAACATTGTCAGTAAAATGGACGGTATTTGGGCTATTTCTGAGGATGATAAAAGAATAATCAGCGCTTATACTCAGGAGGATAAAATCAAGTACTTGCCCTGCACTTTTGATGCTTCGAAACAATGGGGATTTAGTGGGGCTGAAAGTTCCAACTCATATCATTTGGGAGCTATGGATTGGGCGCCAAATATTCGAGGAATGGAATGGTTCTTAAAGGATGTTTGGCCCAAAGTTAAAACTGAAGATCGTCCCGAATTCTCTGTGGTTAGCCGGGTTAAACCAGCTACCTTTAGTGAATATTTACAAGGGATAGATTGGATCACTGAACGCGTTGAAGAGAATTGGTTTTCAGCACAGGGAATTCTAGTTGCTCCTTTGCTCAGCGGAAGTGGAATGAGAATCAAACTATTGGAAGGGATGGCCCGAGGAAAAGCAATACTTACGACCAGCATCGGTGCAGAAGGACTGGGTGCCATTCACGGCAAGCATATTCATCTGGAAGATACTGCTGCTGGTTTTGCGACAGCATTGCTCAAACTAACTAGCGACTCAACATACCGAATTGGCTTGGGAGAAGAGGCTAGGAAACTCGCTTTAAGCAGGTTCGCCGATGAAGCTTACACCCCTCAAATCTCACAAAACATCAACGAATGGCTTGGTTAATAGTCGCAATAATTTGCACTATTGTAGTGATGATTCCCTATGCCATTTTTCCGGTGGTATTGAGAATGATGGCTAAAACTCCAGCTGCCAAATTGGAGAGTCTCTCAGTAGCCAAACCTGAAGTCGATATCGTTTTTGCCGCATATAACGAGGAAAAAGTCATCGCAGAAAAACTAATTTCTGTCATGGAATCTGGTTATCCAAAAGATAAAATTAAAATCTGGGTTGGATCAGATCTTTCAAGCGATCGAACGGATGAAATAGTCTCCGAACTCAGTAAAAAATATCCTCAAATATCCTTGGTGAGGATGGAAAAACGATCGGGGAAATCTGCAATTATCAATCACTTGATGACGTTGGGAAAAGCTGATTTTGTGATTGGAACAGACGCGAATATCTTCTTCGAAAAAGATGCAGTGAGCAACATGATTGCACCTATGCTCAGCGACAATTCTGTTGATTTAGTTGGTGGTCACCTTGTCTACCGTGGATTGGATCAACAGAAAATTGAGGGCAGTATTTCTGATGAAGAACAGGTTTACATTCAGTGGGAAAATAGGACGAAGGAAATAGAGGGCCAGATTTGGGGAGCAGCAATGGGCGTTGAAGGCGGGTGTTATGCGATTCGACGAACGGCGTTCAGGGAAATTCCTCGGGGCACTTTAATGGAGGACTTTTTTCTGACTTTGAGCACACTAAAACGCGGTGCCAAAGTGGTTATGGCTATGGATGCGCTTTGTTCAGAAGATGTATCACAAGATCCCGAAATGGAATTCAAAAGAAAGGTGAGAATCTCACAAGGAAATTGGCAAAACACCTTGCGGTTTATCTCTATAATTTGGACCAAACCATTCCCTGTAGGTCTTATATTTCTCTGCCACAAATTATTGCGCTGGATGACTCCTTTTTTCGGCATGGCGATTTTACTATCTATTCTTTTTCACAGCTTGCTTCATCCAACATGGTGGCCCGTATTTATTGCCGCAATCACACTCGTTATTCTGGGGCTTATTTCGCCGAAATTGGGATTTAAGAACAAATACAGCAATCTATTGGCTCATTTTTTAATGATGAATATCGCTTTACTTTTAGGCTTCTTTCAATTCATCAAGAAACCCGAAAGTGGCATCTGGCAGCCAACCACACGCAATGCTTCTTAAGTCGTGGGTGATGCTTCAACTCCTCGAATTGTAATTATTGGCGCCGGTCCCGCAGGTGCTTCAGCTGCAATTTCATTGGCTAAACTGGGACATGCTGTTGAAGTCATCGACAAGGCAGAATTCCCTAGAGATAAAATTTGTGGTGATGCTTTAAGCTTGGATGTTGTCAATCAATTGGGGAAACTATCTCCAGGTCTAGAGGCTGAATTCTTCAAGTCTGAAAAATCCTTAGCTAGTTTCGGTGTTAGCATTGTTTCTCCGGGAAATCACAAAGTTGATATCCCATTTTACCATCAAAATCAGCCGAAGAACGGATTTGTTTTTAAGCGGATAGATTTCGATAATCTTCTTTTTCAGGAGATGAAAAAGTACCCAAACATCAGTGTTCACTGCGGTGAAAAAATCGAAAATATAGCTGAGCTCGAAGATGGCGTTTTGATTGAAACCAAATCAAAAAAATTCTCGGCAGATATAGTCTTAGGGGCTGATGGTGCACAATCCATAGTCGCGAGGAAACTCGGGAATCAGCGCATTCAGCACAAATACCACAGCGCAGGAATGCGGGTTTACTATTCAGGGGTGACAGGATTTCACGATCAAAATTTTATCGAGCTCCACTTCTTGAAAGACATCCTGCCCGGGTATTTGTGGATTTTTCCCCTTCCGAATGGAGAGGCAAATGTGGGAATTGGAATGTTGAGTTCGGCGCTCAAGAAGAAAAATGTTGACCTGAGGAAAAGTATGCACCAGGCAATCCACGAGCACCCAGAGTTAAAGGGAAGATTTAAAAATGCAGTTTCACTGGAGGAATACAAGGGCTTCGGTTTGCCCCTAGGATCTACCCAAAGAAAAATCTCTGGCGATCGCTGCCTCTTACTTGGTGATGCCGCCGGATTGATAGATCCATTCTCTGGTGAAGGCATTGCAAATGCAATCCGCAGTGGCAGAGTTGCAGCAATGACTATCGATGATCTCCTTGCAACAGGAAAGACTTTTTCGGCCGCAAATCTTAAAGCCTACGATTCTAAAATTTGGGAAATGATGTGGCCAGAATTCAAGCTCAGCGCCAAATTGCAATGGATGTGTGCTCACCCAATATTGTTCAATGCTGTCGCTAAAAAAGCAACTAAAAACAAGGCAATGCATCAATTCCTAATTCAGGCATTGGCCGATTTAGACGTGAAAAAACAACTGACCAAACCAAAATTCTGGCTTAAGCTTTTGAGAAATAATTAAGAGACTATTGCCTGATAATGGAAACCGCTTGATTTCTATTCAAAGAAGTGGTGATGGTGATTGGATGCTTTTTTAATCCCAAAATCAGGACACTTGATGCTGTATTCGGTGGCACCAATCCTTCGTTGTGCGCATAAACAACAATTTCATTCTGACCGGGAAGCAAGTCAATCACTATAGTCTTTTTCTTGTTTTTAATCTCGTATTCGGAAAGCAGAAAAACACCGTTGTTACTGATTGAAATGATGTCCCCATCTTCGTCGGCATTGTCCCAAATCTTAAGTTTAATTCTACTTCTTTTGGTTTCAAATGAATGTGACCTATCTAATCTCCTCGATGCAAAATCTGATAGCTGTTCTTGGCTTGGTGGGAATGAAGTAGGAGCGAGTTTGAGCTTGGGAGATTTTAAGCCAAAGTAAAATCGAAGTCGTAAAGCCAAGTGATTGTTTCTGCTTTTTGCAGTTGCAGTGCCAGATTCACTCGTGAAATCAGTTGTCATGCCAACTGCTCCATCTATGTGCTGATTGTATGCGATTAGAATGTCCATCGCAAAATTATCTTTCACTTGACTCAAGCCTATTTCAGGACTTACCAGCATACTTCGTTGTCCAGAAGTATAAGTTTCTGCACTGAAATTATTGTCACTATGACTCTCGGTGTCTCGCTTATAGTAGGTCACTCCCCAACTCATTCCCACGTGCAGCCTCGAACCATATTTGTTTAATTCAGGTCCCAAATAATAGAGGCCTGCCTTAATTCTCGGATCGTATTGACTTATATTGTAATCAGCTCCCTCAATGCTATAATTGTAGGTATTTAAAAAATATCCTCCTTCAAGGTTCAACCCTAATTTCTTCTTGTAAAGAAGTGAAATTCCTGATTGCAACTCTAAGGCAAGTCCGGGCAATTGCGAGATACCAATGCCCGACTCCTTCTTTAATTCTGCAAAAGTCAAACCTATGTCAACCTTCACGGGTATGCTCAATTTAATGTTCTGAGAATAAGCTTCTTGGATATTGAATATCAAAGCTAAGCAGATGATAAAATTGAGGGGATATTTATTCATGATTGAAGTTTCAAGCTCTCAGAAATGCATCGCTACATCACAATGCAATATAAAATCTAATTTTGTGTTTCAAATGTCAAGCCACAATTATGAATATTGAAGATTTTCGCGAATTCTGTTTGAAGTTAAACGGCGTCACTGAAGACTTTCCTTTCGATAAAAGCACTTTGGTGTTTAGAGTTGGAAATAAAATATTTGCCTTGGTGGATGTAGATCAATTTGATTTTGTGAATCTAAAATGTGAGCCATCCCGCGCTCTGGAACTGAGAGAGAGCCACACAGGTATTCGACCCGGTTATCACATGAATAAGCAACATTGGAATTCAGTATACACGGACGAAGATGTTTCCGATCCACTATTTTTAGAACTCACCCTCCACAGCTATGAATTAATAAAAGCATCCTTGCCTGCTGCGATTAGAAAAAGCTTGTGAAGGATGCAAATGCGCAAACAGTATATTTGCCCCGCAAAGTGAAACTCATGGAAAAAGAATTTTCAAGCATCGCAGTACTTGCTGAATCAGTTCAAACTGGCGTCAAGAATTTAGAGGCTGGCAATATGACTTTAGAAGACTTGGAAACTCTTTCTTCTCAAGCGGCAGAACTGCATGAAAGACTGGCAGTATTGAAATACAAGGCATACGATCAGCTCGTTAAAGGTGAGAGCATCACAGATTCTTCTTCAGAAGAACAAGCTTCAACGATAAAGATTTCAGTTCCCAAAAATCAAATCAACTTGATGGATGTGATTGAGGAAGAGGAGAAAAAAGAGGAGCCCGTTGACGAGCCATCAAGCAATGGTGAGTTCTCATTCAGTATCGAGGAAGAAGAAATTGAAGCCGCAATCGAAGAAGTTCCTCTTGCAGCACCTAAAAAACCTCAAACTCCGGCTAAACCCGAACCTGAAGAGTCTGGTGAATTGCCGGGTAGCTTGGCTGAGAAGTTGGGCAAGACGGCCATCGCAGATTTAAAAAAGAGCATTGGTTTGAATCAGAAATTTCAAATTATTTCCACTCTTTTCAACGGTGATAATTCAGGATATGATTCATTTGTAGAGCAGATAAACTCTTCTTCAAATCTTGAGAATGCCATGCAATCCTTCAACCAAAAGAAGTCTCAGTTGGATTGGGATGAAGAGGATAAGACCTACTTGCAATTGCTCGAACTGGTTGAAAGAAGGCATTTATGAGTAGATTAATTGTGGTACCAACCCCTATTGGAAATTTGGGTGATATGACGCAAAGGTCGATAGATGTCTTGAAGTCTGTCGATATCATTTTAGCTGAGGATACCCGGGTTACTCGAAGGCTGTTGAGTCATTTCCAAATTAACACTCATATGCAGCCTTTCCACCAGCACAACGAACACAAATCTGTTGAGCGAGTTATCGAATTGCTCCAAAGTGAAAAGTCTATTGCGCTTGTGAGTGATGCGGGAACACCTGGAATCTCCGACCCTGCGTTTTTACTTGTGCGTGCCTGTGTTGAGGCTGATGTTACTGTTGAATGTTTGCCTGGAGCTACGGCGTTTGTTCCTGCCTTGGTCGTTTCTGGGTTGCCCTGCGACCGTTTCGTTTTTGAAGGATTTCTTCCTCACAAGAAGGGAAGGCAAAAAAGACTTGAGGCATTGATAGATGAGGAAAGAACAATCGTTTTCTATGAAAGTCCTTATCGCGTTGTAAAATTACTCGATCAAATGATTGCTATATTCGGTGAAGAGAGAAAGGTTTCCGTCTCAAGAGAGATTTCTAAAATGTACGAAGAGCACCGTCGAGGCAGTCTTGCTGAGGTACTTGAGTACTTGAAAAGCAAGGATCCGAAAGGAGAGTACGTTGTAGTTCTTGCGGGGAAGGCCTGATTTTTATTGAAACAACCTCCTAAAAACTTCCTCCACCTTGCTGATTTGAATCAAATCTATAGCGTAGTCTTTGGGGTTGATTCCCTTGTTGAATTTTGAAATCACGATTCGCTTCATTCCCAACTTTTCCGCTTCTTTGATTCGCTGTTCGATGCGCGTAACTGCCCTTACTTCACCGCTCAATCCAACTTCGCCCGTAAATGCTGTTCCTTCTGGGATGGCGATGTCGCGGCTGCTGGAAAATATTGCTGCTACAACAGCTAAGTCTGCCGCTGGCTCGTCTATTCTAATCCCACCGGTAACGTTTAAAAACACATCGCGAATGGCGAGACTGAATCCCGCTCGTTTTTCTAATACCGCAAGCAACATATTGAGTCTACGTGTATCAAATCCTGTGGTACTTCGCTGAGGCGTGCCATACACCGCAGTGCTGACTAAAGCCTGAACTTCCAGTAACATGGGACGCATTCCTTCCAGCGTGGCAGCAATTGCAATTCCACTGAGTTCTTCTTCGTGGTCGCTTAGCAACATTTCTGAGGGATTTTGAACCTCCCTCAATCCATTTCCTAGCATTTCATAGATGCCAAGCTCATTCGTTGAACCAAATCGATTTTTAACCGATCTAAGCAAGCGGTAGATGTGGTTTCTATCTCCCTCGAACTGCAGCACGGTATCAACCATGTGCTCCAAGACTTTTGGACCTGCGATTGATCCATCTTTGGTGATATGGCCCACCAAGAATACAGGAACCCCAGACTCCTTGGCGTACTTCATCAATTCAGCTGTGCACTGTCTTATTTGCCCTACGCTTCCTGGTCCGCTTTCAACAAATGGAGAATGGAAAGTTTGGATGGAATCTACGATCAACACCTCCGGTTCCACATCATTCAGAATGCTAAAAATTTGACCGGAATCCGTTTCAGTGAGGATTAAAAATTGCTCTGGAATTTCTCCAATACGCTCAGCACGCATTCTGATTTGCTGTTCACTCTCCTCCCCAGAAATATAAAGGACTCGCCTCTCTTTGAGGTTTAATGCCAACTGAAGTAAGAGGGTCGATTTCCCTATTCCCGGTTCTCCTCCGATCAGAATTAAACTTCCAGCAACTAAGCCTCCACCAAGAACACGGTTAAGTTCAGCATCGTGGGTGTCCATCCTTTGGTTCTCTTGAAACTCAACATCTTTCAAGGCTCTAACGGTAACGGTCTTCTTCTTGTTAGATGTGCCGGGAAGACTGTTTTTATCATCTTTAGCGATTAACTCTTCCACATAGGTGTTCCACTCGCCACAAGCTGGACATTTACCAATCCACTTTGGTGCTTGAGCTCCACAATTTTGACAAAAAAATGCTGATTTCACCTTGGCCATACGGCGAAGTTATTATAAAAAAAGACCCGCAGGAATGAGGGCACTGAAAAAGCTCTCTTAATTTACATGGTTAAATTATCAGCTGGTAAGATCAAGGGAAAACTTGGGCTCATCAGCTGTTTTTTTTCTGTCTATTTGCTATGAGTTTTGATTGAGTTTAATA
>Ga0222689_1000449_pt1 | contig 11138 bp, 11 predicted proteins | sample AntAcemetage1231_FD_179838 | JGI IMG/M metagenome (GOLD analysis project Ga0222689, IMG submission 179838) | Saline water microbial communities from Ace Lake, Antarctica - #1231 | ecosystem: Environmental > Aquatic > Non-marine Saline and Alkaline > Saline | place: Antarctica: Ace Lake...
CTTTTAGAAAGTACAAACTCTATTGAATCCCCATAGCTGAATGTCAGTGCCGTCACCGAAGGAAGAGTGCAACATGTGCTCCAAAGAACCGCGGCCCTACCGCGCCTCATTAGAGCTTAATTGTTGGCATTAGTTTTTATTTTTCATTTGGAATTTCGTTGTGCTTCGGTTCAATTATTTCGTTTCCGTTAATGTCAATGAATCCGTAGAGTCCGTCTTTTTGGACCAAGGCTAAGCCTCTTTGGTAATCTCCGAAAGCTGAAATCTCATCGTATTTCGGTTCAACTATTTCGTTTCCGTTAATGTCAATGAATCCGTAGAGTCCGTCTTTTTGGACCAAGGCTAAGCCTCTTTGGTAATTTCCGAAAGCTGAAATCTCATCGTATTTCGGTTCAACTATTTCGTTTCCGTTAATGTCAATAAATCCGTAGAGTCCGTCTTTTTGCACCAAGGCTAAGTCTTTTTGGTAATTTCCGAAAGCTGAAATCTCATCGTATTTCGGTTCAACTATTTCGTTTCCGTTAATGTCAATAAATCCGTAGAGTCCGTCTTTTTGCACCAAGGCTAGGTCTTTTTGGTAATTTCCGAAAGCTGAAATCTCATCGTATTTCGGTTCAACTATTTCGTTTCCGTTAATGTCAATGAATCCGTAGAGTCCGTCTTTTTGCACCAAGGCTATGTCTTTTTGGTAATTTCCGAAAGCTGAAATCTCATCGTATTTCGGTTCAACTATTTCGTTTCCGTTAATGTCAATGAATCCGTAGAGTCTGTCTTTTTGCACCAAGGCTAAGTCTCTTTGGTAATCTCCGAAAGCTGAAATCTGATCGTATTCCTGTCCGAATAATGTAGAAACAGAAAGTGCTAGTACTGAAATTGCTAATGTTAAATTTTTCATTCTGCTTTTATAAATTAATGCCAACTACTTGCTAATCACTTTTAGCATCTTTTTCACTTGAGATGCCTTGTTATTCGCCTCTTCCAAAGTAGCTCCCAGCACGGTCACATGGCCCATCTTTCGCCAAGGCTTTGTCTCTGTTTTTCCGTACAAATGAGGATAGCAACCTGGAATTTTCAAAATTGATTCGATCCCTTCATATTCAACCGGGCCGGTAAATCCAGGAGCACCCAAAACATTTACCATGACTGAGGGTTGAATTATTTCGGTAGCGCCTAACGGCAAATTTAGGATAGAACGTAAATGTTGGGCAAACTGAGAAGTGTAGTTTCCTTCGATGGTTTGGTGTCCACTGTTGTGAGGCCGGGGAGCTACTTCGTTGATTAAAATATCGCCCTTCTTATCGATGAACATTTCCACTGCCATCAATCCAACGAAATTGAAAGCTTCAACCAACTTCACGGCAAGATCTGCAGCAATCGTTTCTTGAGCTGCAGTAATTTGAGCTGGAGAGAACAATCGATCTACGAGGTTTGCTTCGGCGTCGAACTCCATTCCGACTACTGGAAATGTCTTGACTTCTCCATCAGCATTCCGAGCAACAATGACCGATATTTCTTGATCGATATCTACCAATTCCTCAATCACACTTGGACCATCAAGTAAATCTGCAGTGTTCGTAGACGCCGAAATTACCTTAACTCCCTTTCCATCATAACCCCCTGTTCTCAGCTTCTGCACACAGCTTTTTCCTTGAACTGCAGCAATTAATTCTTCGCGAGTAGCTGTTAAAGAATAGGCGGATGTTGGGATTTTATTGAGTCGGAAAAATTGTTTTTGCAGTCCTTTGTCTTGGATGATTTTTAGAACTTCAGGATCAGGATATACCTTCACCCCTTCACCCTTCAGCCTTTCCAAAGCAGGCACAGACACGTGTTCGATTTCAACGGTAATGACGTCTTTATCTCGTCCAAATTGGTAAACAGATTCCTCATCATTGAAATCTCCGCAAACGAAATCATTTGCTATTTCTGCACAAGGTGCATCTTTTGAAGGATCTAAAATGCTGACAAAAACATCCAGATTGATGGCTTCCTGAATCAGCATTCTGCCCAGCTGTCCGCCACCCAAAACACCGAGCTTTAATTTTTTACCGTAAAAAGAACTGCCCATAGATAGAAGTTTGGTGCAAAGATAAGCCTACAGAGAGAATCACCGCTTTACTTTCCAATAGTTGAGGAGATTCAAGTGGAATCTTAGAATTCCAAAGTCTATCTTCGCAATCAAATTTATTTGAAACTGCAATTATGAGAAAATTTATCGCCATCACTTCGCTTTGTCTATTCACTGCTTTGGCATTTGCCCAATCTTATGGGACTGTTGAATCCGTTGAGTATGATCCTGAAAACAATCGTTTTCTAGTTTCAAATAACACTTCTATTATTTCAAGAGCATCGGACGGTACATTGTCATTCTTCGGAACAGCCCGCGCCAATTACGGAATGGAAGTGATGAATGGCGTTTTGTACTGCATCTACAATGGTAACATTCGCTCTTACGATTTGGAAACTGAGGAGCTCATTCAAAGCTATAATGTACCTGGGGATTCGTTTTTAAACGGAATGGCCAGCGATGGAGAGAACAGAGTTTGGATGACCGATTTTGGAAATGGTAATATTTATGAGGTTGATGTCACCGACCCGAGTAACATGACTGCGACTGTGGTTGCCACCGTTTCTGGAAGTCCAAATGGAATTTGCTACGACGAAGAAAACAACCGCTGTGTATTTGGAATGTGGGGAGCAAATGCTGCCATCAGAATGATGAGCCTTGATGATTATTCAACATCTAACATCATTTCTACTGGCCTTAGTTCTATTGATGGATTAGATCGTGACGGGAATGGAAATTATTTCATTTCAACTTGGTCGCCACAACGTATTACGAAGTATGACAATAGTTTTGCGAATCCTGAGACGATTACTGTCGTTGGTTTAAACAACCCTGCCGACATCGGATATGCTGTGGCAACGGACACTTTAGCTATTCCGAACTCAGGAAATGGCACTGTTCTTTTCATCGGATTCAACACCATCAATATTGAAGAGAATGATTTCCAAGGATTGGAAATGAAAATCTTCCCAACTCCGAGCAATTCGAATACTGAAATTCAATTTTATCTTGAAAATAGTTCTGAAATCAGTTTAGATTTATATGATATAAATGGAAAACATGTGAAGAATTTGATGAATGGTCGACAAAACATTGGCGTCCAGCGAGTAATCATTCCTGAAGGCCAACTTTCTGCAGGAATTTATTTAACTTCGCTAACTGTAGGGAATATCAATAGCACTGGAAGGTTGGTGATTCAGTAACGCTCCCTCTGCAAGGAAAGTTTTGGTTAAGGAAGCCTCTCACAAAGAGGCTTTTTTTTGTGCCCAAGTTTTTAAAAACAACAACAAAGCTCCTTCTACGTTAAGGTTTCTATAACTATCTTGCCAAAAAAAACACATTGAAAAAATCAATTTCCCTTCTACTTTTTGCATTGTTGGCTATCGGCGGATATTGCCAAAGTGCATCAGACGCTAAGCCGAAAGACAGACGCATTTGGGATAGAATTTTTATTGGTGGTGATGTGAGTTTGACTTTTGGGAGTGTTACGGTAATCGGAGCTACACCCACGGTTGGCTATATGATTACGAATAAATGGAGTGCTGGTATCGGTGCTACTTACCTCTACTTTTCACAAAACATTCAAGGTTTTGGTAGATACAACACCAGTATCTATGGAGGAAATGTATTCTCCCGCTACCTTATCACCGATCAGATTTTTGCCCAATCGGAATACCACGTCCTGAATGTCGATGCTTACGACTTTGAACAAGATGATTTCGCTAGAAAGAACATTCCAATTTGGTATGTAGGAGGGGGTTACAGAGCATCTGTAGGTTCGAATACCTTCGTAATGATCATGGTCTTGTTCGATCTTATCGAAGATTTGAATTCCCCTTACTCGAATCCCCAAATTCGAGGTGGAATTTCTATAGGATTGTAATTCTCAATCGAGTCCACCGTGGCGCTCGAAATACCCGTCGCCCAACATTCTCATTTGTCTTAAAATCTGCTCTTTCCTTTTAAGCATGTAAGCAGAAGGTTTACCCGGATTGCTTTTCCGTGGACTGGGAACAGCAGCTGCAATGAGTGCACATTCCGATTTACTCATCTTCACGGCATCTTTTTTAAAGAATTTCTTGGATGCAGCCTGAACACCAAAAGTATTCGTTCCGGTTTCAATCACATTGAGGTATACTTCAAGAATTCTTTCTTTACCCCAAACGAATTCAATGAGTGCTGTAAAATAGACTTCCAATCCTTTGCGCAGCCAAGATCGATTTGGCCAGAGAAAAACATTTTTGGCCGTCTGTTGACTGATGGTACTTGCCCCTCGCTTTTTCTTGGTGTTCTTTTCGTTGAATTTGACGGCTTTTTCTATCGCTCCAAAATCAAATCCATTGTGCTTCATGAAGTTCTGATCTTCTGAACTCACGACAGCCAATGCCATGGCCGGTGCAATTTCATCCATGTCTTTCCACTCCCTCAACTGCTTGCCTTCGTTCTTGAAATTTTCACGAATCTGCAAGACAGTGAAAGGTGGATTGATCCACTTTAAGGCAATCACCCAAAAAATTGTGATGACAAAAAAGGAAATGGTCAATCGCCATGTCCACCGCCAAATAAACTTCAAGACTGATTTCATCAAGTGACTTAGATTCCCATTTTCTTTTGGAGCTCTTTACCCAATCCATCTTTGTGAAGAACAACAGCAATGGTTTTCATTTTCACATACGATTCAGAAACGTACTGATATCCATCCAAATCATTTCCTGTTCCCCAAGAATTCTTCACCAAATAATACTTGACCCCGTTCTGATCTGTCGCGGTTCCTGTAATATGCATCAAGTGATCGTCAGTAGTGCTCAACTGATTGAATGCCGATTGACGGTTTTCCTGGGTCACTTTCATCTCCGGAACAATGCTTTTAAATAAATCTGCTTTCGAAACATTTTCTGCTGGAAGTATCGCTATGCCGTTGCGGAATGAAAATCCCATTTCACTTACGTCAGCATCCCAAGCAATAGTAAATCCTGTTGCTAAAGCATTGTCAATGGCCGACATAAAATCGTTTAGTGGCAAGTTATAGAAGCTGCCTTGGCTGAAGTTGTCTGGAACTTCAAGTACAAATTTCTGGTTGAATGGATGATGAGTGAAAGATGTCAAGCTCACGTAATCAGCGGCTTTCACTCCCATAGCATCTCTGTAGCTAGCCGGAGTATATTTCTTCCCTTCGTAAGTGAACTCAGCAGGATATTTTCCCAAATACGCATCTAAAACTCCATCTATAGCCTCATCCCAACGATCACTCAACTCTCCCTTTTCAGCAAGTGCCTTCATCATCGCTTCTAAAATCGCATCCATTTCGCCGTGGTCATGCTTGTCCGCATTGTATCCAATCCCACTATAAACTGCCTCTGGAACCATGCCGTAATCGCGAATAGCATTGATTACATCGTGGCTCAAGCTGCCAGGCCCGAATTGAGTCTTGCCCATATATCTGATATAGTTCAATGCTTTTTTTGGATAGGTCACTCGAACGCTGAACATCTCACTAATATCTTGTTGTCCTTTGCCCATTCTCATCAATTCAGATTCGATGAATGACGATGTCGCAAAGCTCCAGCACGTGCCAGTTCTGTATTGATCCTTTACAGCCGTTGCCTCTGCAGATTTCACATTGCTGAATTGGTAAGGAAAATCTTGTCCGAAACTTAAAAGTGAAATGCAGAATAATGCGATGAGTAAACTTGCGTTTTTCATGGAATAAATGTCTTTTAAAGATTAATATCAGCCTTCTTAACCGAATGCTGTGGAAATTCAGCTGAAAGTTACTTCATTAGATTGAGCCTTTTAGCGAATCTTTCGTAAAATTTAAAGTGATGAAAAGGGTAGCAGTACTTTATGGTGGATATTCGAAAGAATCAGTGATTTCCGAAAAGAGCGCACGTAATGTTATGAATCATATAGACCGCTCCAAGTATTCCCCTACACTAGTATATATCGACAGAAAAGTATGGCATGCGATTGATAATGATCGGAAAATTCCAATCGATAAAAACGATTTCAGCTATACTGTCGATGGTAAGAAGCACCGCTTCGATCTAGCCTTTAATATGATTCACGGAACTCCAGGTGAAGACGGAACGCTTCAAGGCTACCTCGAAATGCTCGGAATTCTCCACACGACTGGAGGGGTGCTGAACATGGCTCTCACCTTCGACAAGGAAGCCACCAAAGCATTACTAGCTCGTCAAGGATTCACCACCGCAGCATCTAAGCTATTGCTTAAACATGAAACCTATTCCGCTTCTGGAATCATTGAAAAAGTCGGATTGCCTTGTTTTGTAAAGCCAAACCGAGGAGGCTCCAGCTTCGGCGCTTCGAAAGTTGATCGCTCAGAAAATTTACTGTTTGCCATCGAAAAGGCCTTTGCCGAAGACGATGAAGTACTGGTAGAAACCTACATCGAAGGAATTGAAGTGACTTGCGGTGTAATCACCCACAGCGGAATTCCTAGGTCACTGCCTATTACAGAAATTGTAACTGAATCTGATTTTTTCGATTACGAAGCTAAATATCTAGGAAAATCAAAGGAAATTACTCCCGCGCGAATTCCAGATGATGTCTACAGTAAAATTCAACAAATCTCCGAACAGATTTTCGCAGTTCTGAATTGCAGGGGGATGATTCGAATTGATTACCTCATTCGAAATCAGATTCCATTTGTGATTGAAGTCAATACCGTTCCTGGATTCAGCGAGGCAAGCATAATTCCTCAGCAAGCGGAAGTCGATGGAATTTCTAAGAAAGAATTGATAAGCTTGGTGATTGAAGGCGCCTTGGCTTGAACCCAGAATCTGGGTTAAACTTCACTTCACCCTTCCCTTGTTCTGAGCAATAAAAGCCTTCCAAGTCTTTGCTCCTCCCAATCCAGCGCCGGGTTGAGAAGACTGATAGTAATGACATAAGGCCACGGCCAGTCCGTCTGTCGCATCATCTTTTACATCTAAATCTGCCGCCGATAGCTTCAAGATACTAGCCAGCATTCCAGCCACTTGTTCCTTAGAAGCATTTCCATTGCCAGTGATGCTTTGTTTGATTTTTCTGGGAGCGTATTCAGTAACTGGAATATCGTGGTGAACCGCCGCTGCCAAGGCCACTCCTTGAGCACGACCCAATTTCAACATCGATTGAACATTTTTACCGAAAAACGGAGCTTCAATGGCCAATTCATCTGGGGTGTACTCGACAATCAGCTGAACACAACGCCTGAAAATGACTTGAAGTTTCACCATGTGATCATCGTACTTGTGCAGCTGAAGTATGCCCATAGCAAGCATTTCAGGATTCTTTCCTACCACCCTGATTATCCCATATCCCATGGTTGTTGTTCCGGGATCGATGCCAAGTATTATCTTTTCGTTCAATTCCTACCTTTGCCGCTAAGGTACAATTTCCATGAACAGAACAATTCGAATCCTCAAGTTCAGCCTCACTGCTGCCCTGGTGTTTCTCGCACTGAAGGTCTGCTTTGAACATTGGCGAGAATTCGATGCCGATTCTATCAACTTCAGTTCCGTTTATCAGCACCCTTTTTTACTGCTTGCCATCGTTCTCCTAGTTCCTCTTAATTGGTATTTGGAAAGTTTAAAATGGAACTTGCTCGCGAAAATCAACTCATCTAGTAAGGCGTGGAAAGACGTTCTCCGGGGATTGAGTCTCTCGCTTATCACTCCCAATAGAATTGGAGAAATTGCCGGACGCGTTGCGAAAAGTGGGGACCAAAGCGTGCAGCACAATTACGCTTTTATCGTAGGTTCCTTGGCTCAAAGTTGTGCAACGCTTTGCTTTGGATTAATGGGATTGCTCCTCTCAGAATCTGCCTTGCCCGCTCTTGGATTGAAAATAAATCCTGCTTTTACCAAGCTACCATTTAGCATTGCCATTCTACTTATCCTATTACTGCTCTGCTTGCTCGTCAGCAGCAACTTACACCGACTTTTTCGAATTCTTCCGCTGCCAAAAGCCTGGAAAATTCATGCGGATGGACTCAGCAAGATCGGACTTCAAGAGCAGGGAATTACCTTGGCGATAAGTGCGCTTCGTTACGTTGTATTCTTGAGTCAATTTGCCATGGCGCTCCTCCTTTTCGGTGCTGAGGCAAGCTTATATCAGCTGCTACCCGCGATTTGCCTGACTTACCTAATCACGGCAATCGTCCCTGCTTCAATCATCGGTGAATTGGGAGTCAGAGAATCGGTCGCCGTATTGATCCTTGCTCCATTTTGCTCCGCACTGGTTATCATTCCAGCTACTTTTTTGGTGTGGATGTTAAATCTCGTCATACCAGCACTTATCGGTTCTGGAATGTGGATTCCTTGGAGAAGAAAACCTGATTCAATCGCTGCCGAATGACACTTGATTTGATCAGTCTTGGTGTGATTTTTTATATGCTTGGATTGGCCTACCTGAGCTACCACTGGACCAAGGGGCTTGACAATTACACGAAATCACCTCCTTCTACCGCATCCTTCAGCATACTTATTCCTTACCGCAACGAAAGCAGTTCCCTCATCGATTTAATAGAGAGCATACTTCCCCAGCTTGAAGCTAGTGATGAAATAATTTTAATAGATGATCATTCTGAAAATGGGCTAAATCAAAAGCTGATGGAGCTTTATCAGACAAATTCTAGTGTGACGCTCTTGTGTTTAGATGGAGGGGAATCTGGAAAAAAAGCGGGCTTAAAAAAGGGATTTCTGCATGCGAAGGCTGATCGCATCATTCAAATTGATGCGGATATTGAAGTGGGGCCGAATTGGCTAAGCGCCATCAAACAGATTCCCGAAAATGTTCAACTGGGAATTCTCCCGGTTGCTTTACATGGAATAAATCATGGATTAAAAAGGCTGGAACAAACTGAATTCATGTCTCTAGCTGGAGTCACTGGCGCGATGGCGGCAAGGAATCAAGCGGCAATGGCAAATGGAGCTAGTCTATTGGTCTCAAGAGGATTGATGCAAAGCTATGTCGAGAGTAGTTCAGACAAGCAAATATCTTCTGGCGATGACATGTTTATTCTTGGCTTAGCAAAAAAACAAAAGCTGAATATTCAGTACTGTTTTGATTCAAGGTGCATCGTTCACGCCAAAGGAAATGAATCACTGCAAGAGTATTTCGATCAAAGAATTCGCTGGGCATCGAAAATGAGGGCCGGTAAAAATTTACCGGGAACAGGCCTCGGAGCAATTGTGATTCTCTTTCAGCTGTTTTTCATTGTTGCAATTTGCTATCTCATTTACATTGAAAATTGGCATTTTGCATTTATACTTTTCGGGGCCAAAGGATTTGCCGAATTCCTATTTAGCAGGCGAATTGCACGCTTCTTCGGATATAGCGAATGGTTAGATAATTTCTCAATTTTTGGAACGATCCTTTATCCTTTCACAAGCTTGTTCACCGCTATCGCTTCCATTTTTTATCGTCCGAAATGGAAAGGCCGTATTATTGACGTGAAATGAGCGAGATGCAATCTTTTAGTAGTCCACGAAAAAAGGCTTGGCTAAAATTCAGATCCAATGGCCTGGCTATGGCTGGATTAATCTTCGTGATTTTCGTGATTTTCATTTCACTCAGCGGACCACTTCTACGGCCGGACAAATCAATTTCAGCGAACAATCAACAGCTTCTCATTTCACGCCAATACCCGGGATTTGATTGTGATTTTCTGAAAGTCAAAATCAATGCTGAAATTGAAAAAGAGAATTGGATTTCGGCTTGGTTGGCTGGAGGATTCCTTCCGGAATACCGAGAAATCCCTCTAGCGAATTATAGATTCGAAGGAAATGAAATTCTAATAACTCCCTTCGGAACTATCGATGAAGAGCGATTTGCTCTCGCGGATGTGCTTTTCGATTTAAAATCTCCCCCGATTAAATCTGGAAATTCTTGGGAAATTGAAACGTATACCGGCTCCCTGGTACTGAGCGATTCTGAATTAGAATCAAGGGTTCTAGCAGAAAACATCATTCACAGAAATTTCATATTAGGGACAGACAAATACGGCAGAGATTTACTCAGTCGATTGATGGCAGGATCATCCATTTCCCTTGCCGTTGGATTTATAGCCGTGATCATTTCACTGCTCATCGGAATCAGTTTGGGAGCTATTGCCGGGTATTATGGCGGTTGGACCGACAAGCTCATCATGTGGCTCATCAATGTCATCTGGTCCATTCCGACCCTCCTCCTCGTTATCGCGATTACCTTCGCTTTTGGCAAAGGATTTTGGAAAGTCTTCCTCGCCGTTGGATTAACCATGTGGGTTGAAGTAGCCCGCGTTGTGCGTGGTCAGTTCTTAAGTCTCCGGGAAAAAGAATACGTAGAAGCAGGAAAAGTTCTGGGATTCTCAGGAACAAGAATCATATTCAAACACATCCTCCCAAATGCCATGGGCCCTGTAATCGTGATTGCAGCCGCCAATTTCGCCTCTGCCATCTTAATCGAAGCCGGATTGAGTTTCTTGGGAATTGGAGCACAAATCCCCATTCCAAGTTGGGGAAACATGATCAAAGAGCACTACAATCTAATCACCACAGACCTCGCATATCTAGCGTTTATTCCCGGTATTTGCATCATGTTGTTGGTGTTGTCCTTTATGCTTGTTGGCAATGGGTTAAGAGATGCTCTGGATGTGAAAGCTAGGCTATAGTCAAGCTGAAACTTGTAGATTATTACCCCTATTTCTTGCAGTCAAAACCACTACTTCAATTCAATTTTTATAAATTGGCTCAAAGCTAAAAACTATGAGAAGCATTCTACTCGCACTATTCGTCGCATTTTCATTTGCGTCAAATGCCCAACGATTCACCCCTGTTATTGAGGAGGGAAGAGATATTGACAAAGCACTTCAAGGTCCGGATGGCCGAATATTTGACGCAGACATCTACAACAACGAACTTATTCTAGTCGGAGATTTTACTACTGTGAATGAGCTCAGCGCCAATAGAGTATGCGCCTGGAATGGCAGTCAGTTTTCTAATTTTGGCGATGAGCTCACAGGATTAACGGGCACCACAAGGTTTCTAGACGTGTGCTCAACTCCAAATGGTGTGTTTATCGCTGGAAA
>Ga0222689_1000451_pt1 | contig 11043 bp, 3 predicted proteins | sample AntAcemetage1231_FD_179838 | JGI IMG/M metagenome (GOLD analysis project Ga0222689, IMG submission 179838) | Saline water microbial communities from Ace Lake, Antarctica - #1231 | ecosystem: Environmental > Aquatic > Non-marine Saline and Alkaline > Saline | place: Antarctica: Ace Lake...
TCAAGAAGCGTTTACAGGGCCTGGAGGAAATAACTCATTGGAAGATCCGCTTTTTGAAGATCCTAGCACTGGAAATTGGTGCCTCTCGGAATGCTCTCCAGCCATAGACAATACACAGATTGGAATATCCATCTATCCTTTAGACCTCAAGGGTAATCCCAGAGTCTATAACAATGAACTCGATATAGGTTGCTATGAATTTCAGGGAGCTTCTAAAAAGATCATTTATGTTGATCATGCTGCAACGGGAGCTAACAATGGATCTTCGTGGGACAATGCGTTCACACAATTGCAAAACGCACTCTTGGCCGCTTGTGAGAATTCCGAAATATGGGTGGCAAAAGGCAATTATTTCCCCAATCAAACACCGGCTAGCGTCAATAGATTTGCTTCTTTCTCGTTACCAACAGGAGCTAAGATGTATGGTGGTTTTACCGGAGATGAAAGCTCTATTGACGACAGGCCTTTGGACATTTGGGGCTCGGGCAATTTCACGAAGCTTTTGGGCACCAATGGTACAACTACTACGACAGATGACGCCTATCATATTCTTGTTATTTCCGGGTCAGAGGATGTTATTCTTGATGGATTCTATTTTGCCTATGGAAAAGCGGACGGATCTGGAACCTTTGGTTCTGGAGGTGCAATATGGATGCAAGGTGGTTCGGCAGCCGTGAATAATTGCCGTTTCGAAGCTAATTACGGCCTTACTGGTGGAGCCATATATGCAGCTGCTGATGCCCAGTTGGAAATCATTGATTCCCAATTTTCGTTCAATAGTTGTGCCTATGAAGGTGGGGCTATTCGATGCAATAATTCAGGAAATTTAACTCCGGATATTTTCATAGATAGATGTTGGTTTATTGGCAATTCAGCAAGCAATGGTGGTGGTCTGAATCTGGGGGCAGGAAACTATGAAATTGCGAATTCTATATTGAATATAAACTCAGCAAATGAAAATGGAAGTGCCATCTATTCTACAGGGACTTTAAACGTGGTCAACTGCACCGTTCACGGACAAAATGAAGCGATGTACTTGGCCGGTGTTAGTTCCTTTTACAACTCCATATTCTGGGGCAATACAACAGATTTTGTAGACGCTCCGTCTATTGTATCTAAAACGATACAGTATTGCAATCTAAGCGCTCCAACGCCGGGAACTGGAAATACCAGTCAGGATCCTTCTTTCGTGAACGAAATCAACTGGGATTTTAATCTTTCTCTCGGAAGTCCAATGCTTAATGCGGGGTCGAATGCAAATGTGATCGGCGAGCTTGACCGGGCTGGCTTGACGAGAATTTCTGATGGAACAGTGGATAAGGGCGCCTACGAATACAATGTCCCTTGCGCTTCTTCCAACGATCTCTGCGAAGGTGCCTCCGATATTGATGTATCTGTTGCTAATACTGTGTTTGCTGATATGACTTGTGCTACAGCAGCTGGTGACATTGTTGTGAGCTCCTGTGGTATCACAGGTGCCAAATCAGTTTGGTATCACTTTGTAATGCCCAATCACCGCATCCAGTTTTACTTAGGGGATACTCCCGAAGATTATTTTGGTGACAGGGTCTTGAGTGTTTTTAAAGGAAGTTGTGCCAACCCCATCGGAAGCTACTGCGGCCAATATTTACTTATTGGTCCCGGATACATTGCCCCTGGAGAAGATGTCTTCATAAAGCTCACTGAGTGGAATCAACCGGATGTTGTTTCATTCAATATTGTTCCCATCATTCCGGAAATCACCTTGGCAAGTGTTGGTCAACAATCCGACTGCCAACCGGGCACCCCATTCTCTACTTACCTGCAGCAGGTCACTATTCACTATGAAAACACAGAAACCTATACCCAAATGGAAGTGAACGGATTACTTTATGAACTGACCGGTTCACCTCAATTGATCAATATGGAAAGCGTGATTGCAACTGGTGATTTTTGGGACTTGGAAATTAGTATTCCTGATTCGGATGCTAACCTAACTGTTACTGATTTTACCCAAGCTCCCTGCTGCGCGGCAGCAAACGACAATTGCGGCAATCCTTCACCCCTGACTTTTGGAATACCTGATTATGGACAGACGAATTGTGCCTCTACGGAGGTAGATGACGTTCTTAGCTCCTGCACAATTGGTCTGGGAAATAGTCTCTGGTATGAATTCGCAGCTCCAACATCAGGAGCGGTATTTCTGCAGGGTGATATCATCGAACTAGGCACTCCAACGAATTTTCGTATTTCTGTTTGGGATTTGAACGATGGTTGTGCTGATCCCGTTGAAGTTGGATGTATCAATAACTACGGTAACAATGTCGGAGAATCGGGTGAAGTATCAGGACTTAATCCGGGACAAGTTTATGGAGTGAGGGTTTCCGGCTATCAGCAACAACAAGTTACGTTTGCTATCACTGTTTTTGAAATAGAAGCTACTTGCGGTTGCACAGGCGACTACAATGCAGATTGCGACATCAATTCCGCAGACCTTCTGAACCTGTTGAGTGGTTTTGGATGTGCCATAAATTGTGGAGCCGATTTGAACAATGATGAGGTTGTAAACTCGGCAGACCTGCTAGTATTCCTGTCTGTTTTTGGATCGAGTTGCATCCAGTAATTGAGCTACTAGCGATCTCATTGACAGATAATAGTAAGCCGGAAAAAATAGATATGGGTCCGACTTTCCCAGCTTTTTAAAACGTTTTACGATAACTATTCTCAATCTAACAATCAATTGAACTGGCTTAAAAAGGGGGTGCTAAAGAGCATCTCCTTTTTGGCCATTCAGCCTTCTCCCTCTTGCTCTGTTTCGAATCTTCCAATTCCCTATCTTTATCCTTCTGACATTGACAACTCTTACATGCTTGCAAAATTGAGCTCCTGCATTTCCGCACTCCTGATTTTCGGGCTGCTACTCTTGTCATTGACTTCCTCTGCTCAATTTTCCGTTGATGTAATCACAGATACCCCCGATGCCAATCCTGGAGATGGAATCTGCGCCGATGCTGGTGGGAACTGCTCACTGCGGGCAGCCGTCATGGAGTCGAACGCCTTTGCAGGAGATAACGACATTTTCCTTCCTATTGGCGAATATGTTTTCAGTATTGCAGGTGCAAATGAAGATGCTTCAGCAACCGGCGATCTCGATATCACGGGAAACTTAGTGATCACGGGTGAAGATACTCGCCAAACAATTGTCAATGCATTCAGTTTAGATCGTGCCTTTGATATTTCAGCTGGTATCGCAGTCAGCATTCAGAATCTTGAAATTGAAGGCGGAGCAATTGTGGCAGCCAATGGAGGCGCTATTCGGAATCTCGGGAATCTTAGCTTGATAGAAGTGGGAATTTCCAACTCCTCCTGTGAAGGCGATGGAACAGGAATGAATGGTGGTGGATATGGGGGTGGGATTTACAATGCAGGAGCACTGGATTTGTCACAGGTGACGATTCAATTCTGCCTGGCACTTGGTGGGGCTGGAGGAAATGGAGTAGCTCCCGGAGGTGGAAGCGGCGGAGGTGCAGGCCCAGGACTAGGAGGTGCCATCTACAATGATCAAACAGCTTCATGCACACTGGTGAATTCTACATTTAGTAACAATATTGCTCGAGGTGGAAAAGGAGGAAATGGAACCTTCCATCAGGGCTCTGGAATAACTGCTAGTCCGGGTGGGGTAGGAGGTGGATTTGGAGGAAATTCGGGTCCAGCAAATGGCCCTGGTGCTCCAGGGAATTGGGGAGGCGGCGGAGGCGGCGGTGGATCTATTTCTGGCGCAGGTGCAGCCGGTGGATTCGGTGGCGGCGGCGGTGGCGGCGGTGCGAGCTCTTGGGGAGGAAATGCCGGAACGCCGGGTGCAGCAGGATTGTACGGAGGAGGAGGTGGACAAGGATGTTGCAGCGCGGGATCAGGCGGTGGCGGTGGCGCAGGACTTGGCGGTGGGATCTTCAATCGCTCCGCAGATATTGAAATTACCAATTGTACTTTTGCTTTCAATCAAGCCATCGGTGGGTTGGGTGGAAATGGTTGGTTCAGCGGGCCAGGTGCTCCCGGTTCGGGAAAAGGAGGTGCTATTTTCAATTTGACAGGCAACTCAAGTATCAATAATTCTCTCTTTGCCGAAAACTCAGGCAGTACTGACTCTCCTTCACTCTTTGGTACTTTCGATTCCAACTCGGGTCATAATCTCATTCAAAACAGTGATGCCGGTATGATTCTCATCGGCAACACTGCGAATAATTTACTCAATGTAGATCCATTGATTCTGCCATTGGCGAACAACGGTGGAAATACAGATACCCACCTCTTGGAAGCCTGTAATCCTACTAGCCCTGCAATTGATGCAGGCAATGATGCCTTTGCTTCAGCACTCGATCAGATAGGGCAAACGCGAATAAATAGTTCAGAAATTGGATCGGTGGAAATCGTTGCTGCGACAGTAAATCTATTGCCCGCCGATACCACCTTATGTTTTGGCGAGTCAATTCTCTTAGATGTAACCAGTGCCGGAAGTACTTATGCATGGAATAACGCCTCAACCGATCCTACTTTATTGGTCGATTCTGAAGGATTGTATTCGGTGGTGATCAGCCAAGCTGGCTGTGATTATTACGATGAAATTAATGTAGAATACAATCCACTGGAAAATATCGATCTCGGTGCGGATCAGAACATTTGTCCCGGAGCAATCCTCATCCTTGATGCATCCTATCCCGGAGCAACTTATGAATGGCAAGACGGTAGTGATCTTGCAACTTTTGAGCTTTCGGAAGATGGAACTTATTCGGTAATTGTCACGCTTGACGACTGTTCTACAGATGATAGTATAAGCATTGCTTTTGTAGATGACCCTGGCTTGGATCTTGGTGCGGATGTTGCCATTTGTGCTGGAGAGACCATTGATTTATCTACGGACATTATTGCAGATTCTTATGCCTGGAGCACTGGTGATGACGAAGCGTCTATAACTGTTTCTGAAACTGGTGATTATACTTTAGACATTGAAATTGCGACCTGTATTTTTAGTTCATCGGTTTACGTAGAAGTCTCGCCAGTTCCTGACTTTAGCCTAGGTGCTGATACGGAGTTTTGTGATGGCGAAAGCACTGAATTGGATGTTTCTTCAGAGCTGGGTACTTACGAATGGCAGGACGGTTCAATGAACGGGATGTTTCTAGTGGAAGAAACAGGAACATATTCTGTAACTATCACTCTTGACAATTGCAGCGCATCCGATGAGGTTGAGATCACTTTTAATCCATCGCCAATTTTTGATTTAGGGGATGATATTTCCCTTTGCGAAGGTGAATCTGCAGAGCTTAGTACCAATGTTGCCGCAGATGTTTACGATTGGAATACAGGAGCGGATGAAGCTTCCATTGAAGTCAGTAATTCCGGTATTTATTCCTTGGAATTAACAGTAAACAATTGCTCCTACACTTCAGAGCTTGAAGTCACCGTTAATGCGAGCCCCTCATTTTCATTGGGAGATGATATGGAGCTCTGTGAGGGAGAGAATACGCTTTTGGATCTCTCCTCAGAAGCAGGAACCTACCTTTGGCAAGACGGATCTACTGCAGATAGTTTTTTGGTAGATGAGTCGGGAATTTATTCTGTCACAGTTACATTGAATAATTGCACGGGAACTGATGAAATAGAAATAATCTTCAATCCTATTCCTGAATTTGACTTGGGCGATGATGGCACAGTTTGTTATTCCAGTGGATTCCAATTGGAAGTGCTTTCCGATGTCAGTTTCACGAGTGTCGCATGGAGCAACGGGCAAACCGGCTCCCTCATCACTCCATTGATTTCCGCCAATTATCAGGCTACAGCATTCGCCGATGGATGCATATACACTGACGATATAAACATAGAGATAATAGAAGCCCTAGATTTTGATTTGGGTCCAGACCGTATAGTGTGCGAAGGAGTCTCATTGGGTCTCAATCCTGACTTAGAAAATTTTCCTCATCCTGTCTCTTACATTTGGTCTGACGATTCTACCCAGCCTACTCTCGACGTCACCCGAACAGGAAGTTATGAGCTGACTGCAATCAGCGAATGTGATATTGTATCAGATGAAGTCTATGTTTATTTTGAACAATGCGGATGCTTCGTATATGTCCCCAATGCCTTCAGTCCAGACAATGACGGAACGAACGATTATTTCTCTGTCCAATCCGAATGCGATTTCGAATCCTTCTCCCTCAAAATCTTCAATCGCGATGGTCAACTTGTATTTGAATCTGACAATCCCAATCAAGTTTGGGACGGCTCCCACATCCAAGGCGATTACTACGTTCAAAACGGAGTCTATGTCTGGATGATAGAATACACCACAACAACGCTAGAAGGGCTTGCTACCGAAGAGCTCCGTGGACATGTAGTGGCGTTGAGGTAGGATTCCACTCCAAGCCTAAATAGACACGTACATCTTGATTGTCGAATCCTTTTAAAGCTCAAATATTTATTATTTTTGTGAGTTTCACCATAAGAAGAAAATGGAGAGGATTCAGCCCGAACGAGTTGTATTTTTTTTGAAGACAAGACCTAAAAGGAATTGAGTGTACAGCTCAGACAACTGGAAAAGCACGAAAGCAGAAAGCATGAATAAAATAGTCTCACTCGTAATTGTACTTTTCATTGGAACAATAACAATCAATGCCCAAGATTACCAATGGGCAAAAAGGATAGGTGGGGTTTATACCGATCACGGTTATTCAATTGCCGTGGATGGCTTGGGTAATGTCTACTCCGCAGGCACTTTCATGGCAACCGTTGACTTCGACCCCGGATCGGGAACTAGCAATTTAACAACTACAGGAACTGTGGATGCTTTTATCTCAAAGTTGGACCCAGAAGGCAATTTCCTCTGGGCAAAAAGCGTAGGTGGAGTTTATGCCGATCAAGTTAATTCCATTGCGGTGGATGGCTCGGGCAATGTTTATATAACCGGATATTTCTCGTTCACCGCTGACTTCGACCCCGGAGCGGGAACGAACTATATAACAAGTGCAGGAAATACAGATGTTTTCGTCTTAAAACTTGATGCGGCAGGCAATTTCATTTGGGCAAAAAGCATGGGTGGAACCTCTTTCGAAGAGGGCCATTCCATTGCCGTGGACAACTCTGGCAATGTTTATACCGCTGGAATATTCGAAGAAACTGCTGACTTCGACCCCGGTGTTGGCACAAGCAATTTAACAAGTGCAGCAGGAGACGATGTTTTCATCTCCAAACTTGATGCAGCAGGAAATTTCCTCTGGGCAAAAAGTATGGGCGGAAATTTTGACGATTGGGCTAATTCCATTGCCTTAGACGCCTTTGGCAATGTGCACACAACCGGAAGTTTTATTGGAACTGTTGACTTTGACCCCGGCACCGGAACAGCAAATTTAACAAGTGCCGCAGCACGTGATGTTTTCATCTCAAAACTTGATTCAGCAGGGAATTTCGTCTGGGCTAAAAAGATAGGCGGGAATGCTGACGATCGGGGTCACGGCATTGCTGTGGACGACTCTGGCAATGTTTACACCACAGGCCGCTTCGCATCAAGCGTTGACTTCGACCCCGGAGCGGGAACGAGTAATTTAACAAGTGCAGGATCTGCTGATATTTTCATCTCAAAACTGGATGCAGCGGGCAATTTTGGATGGGCAGTTAGGATGGGTGGATCTTCTTTCGATGGTGGCAATTCCATTGCTGTGGACGGCTCTGGCAATGTTCACACCACCGGCTATTTCCAAGGAAACGTTGACTTTGACCCCGGCGCGGGAGTAAGCAATTCAACAAGTGCGGGAGATCGGGATGTTTTCATCTCCAAACTTGACGCAGCAGGCAATTTCGTCTGGGCAACAAGGATGGGAGGGACTCTTTACGATCGGGGTTATTCCATTGCCTTGGACGGCGCTGGCAATGTCTACTCGAACGGATCTTTCGGTTCGACGGCTGACTTTGACCCCGGAGCAGGAACCAGTAATTTAACGAGTGCGGGATCCTATGATGTTTTTATCTCAAAGCTGAATTCACCCGATACCAATCCAGTTCTAGAGCTAATTAGTGCAGTAAACCCCAGTTGTACTGTTGTGAATAACGGTTCCATAGATGTTAATGCCATTGGAGGCACACCACCATATACCTTCCATTGGACTTCAAGTGACTTTGGGCAACTTGGCTCTGTCGCTTCCATCCTAGACAATCTTTATGCGTCGGATTATGAAGTTTTCGTCGTAGATTTTTTGGGCGATACTTCCCAAACTCTGCAAGTAAGTCTGCAAGCCCCAGAATTTCTTGATCTAAATATAGAAACAACACAATTTCAGGGAAACGGTTTGTACAATGTATCCTGTCCTGATGCCAATGACGGAGCAGTTTCTGTTTCTATTCTTGGAGGTTCTCCACCGTATAACTTCAACTGGTCCTCTTCGATCGGATTGGATCTTCCTGATAATGCTGAGCTTTCTAATCTACCAGCAGGAATTTATGAGGTCTTTGTCGAGGATGTATTAGGCTGCACAGCATCCAGTGAATTTCCGCTAAATGCTCCCCCTGAAATAATCTCCGACCCTATATTTTCTGATTATGACGGCTTCCAAATTTCTTGTGCTGATGGTGGAGATGGAATAATCATTCCAACTATTTCGGGTGGAGATGGCTTTGTAGAACTACAGTGGCTCGGTGATGTCGGAGCCAATGACCCCTCAGCGGAAGTGATGGTAAACTTGAATTCTGGCACATATAGTTTACTAGTTACAGATGAAATCGGGTGTTCTCAAGAGTTCGAATACGACCTCACCAACGCCTGTATTCCTGGTTGTTTAGACCCCACATCCCTGAACTATAATCCCGATGCAAATCAAGATTCATCGTTTTGCCAATTTGCCCCGGATTGTATCGCGGACTTAAACGGCGATAACGTTGTAAGTGCAAGCGACCTTGTTCTACTTTTAGGCGAAATCGGATGCAGCTTCAATTGCCTAGCAGACTTAGATGGGAATGGAATTGTAAACACCAATGATTTGATTCTCTTGCTATCAAGTACCGGTGAATCTTGTGATTGACAAAAAGAGCTCAAACTGATAAATAAGTTGGCTTTAGCAAAGCGGAAGTTTAAGGATATAAACAGATTTAATATTGGCAAGTTTGACCCGGGCCTGCGGTAACGCCCTTCCGTTGGTCGGACTACTCAGGCAACTAATGTGTGCAAGTTCGATTTAGACCCTGCCTAATTCTGTATTTTCTACTACTCTATTTCTATTTTCTCCTTACAATCAGAATGCGACTTCGAACGGTTCTCTCTGAAAATTTTCAACCGAGATGGTAAGCTCTCCTTCGTTGAATCTCGTGCCTGGCCCGTGGGTTTTAACCCCGGGCTACCTTGGCCTTGCACCCGCTCTTTCCTGTGTATTCATACACAGCCCGCGGGTTTTAACCCTGGGCTATGGTTCAATCGACATGATAAGAATCATGTCTAAGTGTACTCTGATAAACGCCCAAAATGGATAGGTCCTCGCTGCTTTTTCGTAATTTGTTGTTTAATAGGTTCATTCTCGACTTGAACTTTTCGTCAGATTTTATAATACATAGACTTTATTTTAAAGTGCGATTCTGCTGATTGGTGATATTCGAAAAATGTGTCCGGTATAAATACTCATTCCCGTGATTGGAATGAGATCAATCTAAATTGCCATGAGATTATTTCACTTTATTTTTTCAATTCTAATTCTCACTTTTTTAGCTGTCAATCTAAATGCTCAAACCAATTTTACAGCAACGAACAGTTCCGACTGGTTTGATTCGGGCAATTGGGACAACGGATTACCTGCATTTGGAAATGATGCCACTGTTCCTGGTGGACTTCAAGCGGAAGTTGGTCCAGGACAATCGTTGAATGTTGATTTCGCCATTGATGTAAATGGGGTTTTCATTAACCAAGGTTCAATTACAAACAGTGGAACCATTGAGGTTACGGGAAATTTTGAAAACACAACTTCCGCAAGTTTGGTCAATCCCGGTGGAACAATTACAATTCAACCTGGTGCAACCCTTATTGTAGAAGGAGATATCGATAACAACAACAGTGGATCAATTGTGAATAGTGGAACTATTGAGGTTAAGGGTGATTTTGTGAACTCTGCAGCTGCGACCCTGAGTAATAACAACGGGGGAGTGATAGTTATTCAAGCTGGAGCAACTTTGGCTTGTAACAATGGGGCAACAATTGTTATCGAACCTAGCGCAACGCTTGTTGTAGAGGGAACTATAGATAACAACAACAGTGGATCAATTTCAAACAATGGAATTATAGAGGTTTTAGGTAATTTCGATAATACTGCTTCTGCAAGCCTGAGTAATAACAATGGTGAAACGATTACAATTCAACCTGGTGCAACATTGAGTTGTAATAATGGAGCAACCATAGTTGTTGAACCCGGTGCAACCCTTGTTGTAGAAGGAGATATCGATAACAACAACAGTGGATCAATTGTGAATAGTGGAACCATTGAGGTTAAGGGTGATTTTGTGAACGATACTAACGCGAGCCTGAGTAATAACAACGGCGGAGTAATAGTGATTGAACCTGGAGCAACGTTAAGTTGTAACAATGATGCCACAATTGTGATTGAACCTAGCGCAACGCTTGTTGTAGAGGGAACTATAGATAACAGCAACAGTGGTTCAATTGTAAATAATGGAACCATTGAGGTTGAGGGTAATTTCGTAAACTCTGCAGCTGCGAGCCTGAGTAATAACAACGGGGGAGTGATAGTTATTCAAGCTGGAGCAACATTGGCTTGTAACAATGGAGCAACCATAGTTGTTGAACTCGGTGCAACCCTTGTTGTAGAAGGAGATATCGATAACAACAACAGTGGATCAATTGTGAATAGTGGAACCATTGAGGTTAAGGGTGATTTTGTAAACGATACTAACGCGAGCCTGAGTAATAACAACGGGGGAGTGATAGTTATTCAAGCTGGAGCAACATTGAGTTGTAACGATGGGGCAACGATTGTTATCGAACCCGGAGCAACCCTTGTTGTAGAGGGAGATATCGAT
>Ga0222689_1000459_pt1 | contig 10914 bp, 7 predicted proteins | sample AntAcemetage1231_FD_179838 | JGI IMG/M metagenome (GOLD analysis project Ga0222689, IMG submission 179838) | Saline water microbial communities from Ace Lake, Antarctica - #1231 | ecosystem: Environmental > Aquatic > Non-marine Saline and Alkaline > Saline | place: Antarctica: Ace Lake...
TTTTTCGCAGCTCTTTGGCAAGAACAAGCTGGTCGCTATTGAGCATTTCTTTCAGCTGGGCATCTGTGCTGTTCAGCAATTTCCCGAGGGAGATATCTGGAACCAACTTGGCCAATCTATCAGCCTCGTGCAAGGGCAAATCCAAGACTCTTGCCGTATCACGAATTGATGATTTGGCAGCCATGGTACCATAAGTGATGATTTGAGCCACTTGGTTCGAACCGTATTTCTCGGTTACCCAGGCAATCACTTTATCACGACCTCTATCGTCAAAATCAATGTCAATATCAGGAAGTGAAACACGATCAGGATTCAAGAAACGCTCAAACAGCAAATCGTATTTGATGGGGTCAACATTGGTAATTCCAACGCAATAGGCCACAGCAGATCCAGCTGCAGAACCTCTACCTGGACCAACCGAAACGCCCATGTTCCTAGCCTCAGTCGTGAAATCCTGCACAATTAAGAAGTACCCAGGATAACCGGTCTTTTCAATCGTTGCCAACTCGAAATCGAGTCTTTCCTTGATCTCGTCTGTAATCTCACCGTAGCGCTTTTCAGCTCCGATGTAGGTCAGGTGCTTGAGGTAGGCGTTTTCACCCCGTTTTCCTCCATCCGCCTCATCTTCAGCATCAACAAATTCTTGGGGGATGTCGAATTTCGGAAGCAGTACTTCTTGCTCTAAAACGTAAGATTCGCATTTGTCTACCAGCCCTTGAATATTTGCAATAGCTTCAGGGAGATCGGCAAACAATTCTTTCATCTCTTTTGGAGACTTGAAATAGAAATTGTCATTCGGGAATCCAAAACGAAATTCTCGTCCTCGTTTTCCGATGTATTTTTTCGGGGTGGTTTGCAATTCCCCATCCTTCACACACAATAAAATATCATGGGCGTTTGAATCCCCCTGATCTATATAATAGGTATTGTTCGACGCGATAATTTTCACGTCGTACTTCTCCGCAAATTTCAGCAGCACCTCATTCACCCGGACCTCTTCTTCTAGGCCATGGCGGTTGAGTTCAACGTAAAAATCATCTCCAAACAGCTCTTTCCACCAAACGAAAGCCTCTTCTGCCTGCGATTCTCCAACATTCAATATTAAACTTGGAATCTCTGAAAACAAGCCTCCGGTCAAGGCGATTAGTCCTTCCCGATGAGCAGTTAACACTTCCCTATCGATTCTTGGCACATAATAGAAGCCATCGATATAGGAAAGTGATGCCAATTTCGAGAGGTTGTGATAGCCGGGCTTGTCCTTGGCGATGATTACTGTCTGGTAGCCATCGTCTTTGTGGTCGCGGTTCTTGTGGTCTTTGCAGAGATTAAATTCACATCCTACTATAGGCTTCACACCCACTTTATGCGCTGCCGCCACAAATTTGAAGGCCCCGTACATATTGCCGTGATCGGTCAATCCGACAGCTGGCATATTGTATGACGCCGCTTTCTCAACCAGCGCTTTAATCTCAGAAGCGGCTTGCAATACTGAAAATCTCGAGTGATTGTGGAGATGAATAAATGCAGTGTCTTCAAGGGTCTCCAAGACTTCCTTGAGTTCCTTTCCCTCCAATGCCTGCTCCTCCAATACTTCTTCTACCTCTTCTTTCTTGCGGAAGTTGGCATCTTCTAGAACAGGAGCTTGATAGATAACTTTCGCAGGATTGGCAATCTGCTCTAATTTCAGCACATTTTGGGTGATGAGTCCGAAGAAGCATCTGGCCGTAGCATCCACATCGAAAGCCGCATCGTGGGCGTCTGCGAAAGGAGCATTAAAAAGTTTCTGGTGGAGCTCTGTGAGGGTCGGCCATTTGAATTTACCTCCTCGTCCGCCGGGAATGGCACAGAAATCAGTGGAAATATCTTTAGTGTCGAGTCTTTTGCTCTCAAGCAACTCCAGTGAAAGCTCTTTTCGAATGAGCTCAGAGGCCACCACATTAACGTCGAATTCAACGTTGTGACCTACGATAAACTCTGCCTTGCCAAGATCAACGCGAAACTGTTCCAGCACTCCAACCAAGTCATGACCTTCGTCAATTGCACGTTGGGTAGAAATTCCGTGAACTTTTTCCGCATTGTATGGAATGTCAAATCCTTCGGGCTTTACAATCAAGTTTCCACGCGACACCAAATTTCCAGAAAAATCATGCAATTGCCAAGCCAGCTGTACCAGTCTTGGCCAGTTGTCAGATGCATCTGGAGGGGCATTCCAATTTCTTGGAAGTCCAGTAGTTTCAGTATCAAAAATGAGAAACATAAGGTCGAAAATCGATTGAAAAGTCGAACTTCAAAGGTACTAAAGTAGGACGGGTGATTTGGGGGTATTTATCAACACTTCATCCACGCAGATGCTGCTGAAATTAGCCGTTGATACAAGGAATAACCTTCTTGGCTACAGCAGTTTATCGATGTATCGGAGAAAGTTCTCCTCAAGCGTTTCGAACTCGTGATCAGCTGCGAACAATGTCCTGAGCTCAGATTCCAAAAGTCGTTTATCGTGATCTGATGGATAAAAATGCGCTTGTCCTTCGCTGATGATATTGGCACATTCAAAGTCAGAGGAATCAGTAAATGCTTTCTCTGCAAATTCAAAGTCAGACGGTCCTGTAACCGAAACTATATAGCGCTTCTCTTCTTCTGTTACTTCGTAATTCGAATGAGCTCCACACACTAAAATGAAGGCATGAAACTGAGATTTAGTCCAATCTTTAAGCTGCTGTGACATGAATAAGTATTTGAGAGCAAGGTAAAAGGTTTTTCAAAGAAATCCTCAGATAATGCTCATGAAAATTCACAATTTATATGCGATTTAGGAATACGACTTCCCATCCCATTCGGAATAGAATTTATCTAAAAAAATCAACATGAAATCGTGGCGTTCTTGGGCGATTTTCTTAGCGGAATCGGTATTCATTCTATCCTTCAAGAGCAAGAGTTTCTCGTAAAAATGATTGGTAGTTGCTCCCTCATCCGTGCGGTAGGATTCAAAATCCTCATGCATCTGTGATTCTTTTTCCGGGTGATGTAACAATCGCTGCTTGCTTCCACCGTAGGCAAATGCTCGGGCAATCCCAATGGCACCAATAGCATCGAGCCGATCAGCATCTTGAACAATTGCCGATTCAATGGAGCTTACCGGAGTTGCAACTCCCGCACCTTTATAGCTGACTTCAGCGATAATTTTAAGCACCTGCTCAATGGTTTCATGATCCACATTGAGCTCAAGCAATAGCTTTTTAGCTTGGATGGGGCCCTCATTCAAATCTCCGTTGTGAAATTTATGATCTGCGATATCGTGCAAGAGAGATGCCAATTCTACCACAGCAAGATTCGCAGATTCTGCTTGAGCGAGCAGCATAGCATTGTTTCTCACCCGATTGATATGCCACCAATCGTGGCCACTTCCTTCGTTCTCAAATTTTCTGCGGATGTGATTTTCTACTTGAAGAATGATCTCTTTCATGCTGATATTTCCGCTAAATAAGTCATTAATATTGTGTTAAGGAAGCCCGTGTTGATTGAGTACGTGAAAAATATTCCTTGAAATTGAAATATTTCCAAGTAGAAATGAAGCTGATATGAGAGAAATATCGGACATTTGCCGTTCGAAAAATCCACAAGGATTAATTAACCGGGTTTAGGACCCTCAAATTATTAATACCGATGGCAGTAAAAATCAGATTGCAACGTCATGGAAAAAAAGGTAAGCCTTATTTCTACATCGTTGCCGCCGACAGCCGTACAAAGCGTGACGGACGTTACATTGAACGTTTCGGCAATTACAATCCAAACACCAATCCAGCAATCATTGAATTGGACCACGACGTGGCTCTAAAATGGTTGCAGAACGGTGCCGTTCCAACGGACACAGCTCGTGCTATCCTTTCTTACAAAGGAGTGCTTTACCACAATCACCTGTTAAAAGGTGTTGCTAAAGGTGCATTCTCAGAAGAAGAAGCGGAAAAGCGTTATGCTCAATGGGTCGAAGAAAAAGACACTAGAGTACAATCAAAAGTTGACCGTTTGGCACAATCTTCTGATGACGATCGTAAAGCTCGTTTGGCAGCAGAGAAAGAAGTTAACGATGCACGTGAGCGCGAGCTTGCTGCAGCTGCTTCTGCCTTGACTGTTGAAGCTGAAGCGGCAGTTGAAGAAGCGACGGAAGTTGCTGCTGAAGCTGTTGAAGAAGCCGCTGAAGTTGTAGCGGAAGCTACCGAAGAAGCTACTGAAGTAGTTGCAGAAGTTGCCGAAAAGGCTCCTGAAGCAGTTGCTGAAGCTGTAGAAGAAGTTACTGAAACTGTTGCAGAGGTTGCCGAAGAGGCTACTGAAGCTGTTGCAGAGGTTGCTGAAGAAGCGACTGAAGTTGCAAGTGAAGGTGATACTCCTGCAGACGACAAAGGAGAAGAAGAGAATAAGGAAGCTTAAACTCATCCGACTGACACGGAAAAAGGGCAATTCGATTCGATTTGCCCTTTTTTAATACCAGACATTTTTAGATTAGACTATGACTATTGACGACTGCTTCGAATTGGGTCACTTCACCAAAACCTCCGGGTATAAGGGTGAGTTGAATGTCTTTTTTGATGTTGATGACCCTACTTATTACAAAGGGCTCGACTTGGTATTCATCGATTTGAAAGAAGGACTTATCCCCTTCCCTATTGAGAAACTTACACATGTGGGCAAGCAAAAATTCAGAGTGAAATTGGATGGGATCAATACCTTTGACGAAGCCTCCCCCTTTGTTAAAAAGCGAGTTTTCCTTCCCTTAGACATCCTCCCTGAATTGGAGGACAACCAATTCTACTACCACGAAGTTATTGGCTGGAAGGTCATAGATGCAAATCACGGAGAACTAGGTACCATCAAAGAAATTGCAGAGAATCACGCCAATCCATTGATTGTTGTTCAACACAATCAGAAGCAACTCCTCCTTCCTATGTTGGATGAATTCTTCGTCAAAGTAGATCGAAAGAACAAAACCCTACACTTTAAGGCACCCGAAGGACTAGTGGAGCTATACCTTGATGAAGACTCGGATCAAGATCGGGATCAGTAGGGAGATAGATTTTAGAATCCGGGGCGAATCATCTTCCAATCTTGGTTGTGAGACTCTTGAATCCTGTCACCCCAAATGCTTTAGTCCAAATCAAAAATCAATTGCGCGAAGACGATCCAAGGGAAGTGCGTCTCGGCAGGCTCGACGACCGGCGTATTTTTTTATCAGAAGGGCGGCTACGCCGCCCTTCTATACCGCACCTACCATCGATCCCCGAGCTTGCCGAGGGGCGGTTCCCGAGCCTGTCGAAGAAAGGTTCCCGAGCATTTATCCGAGAGAAGACTATACCCGATTCTTGAGCTTGCAAAAAGGTGGAAAAGAAAGATTGAGAATCATAAAATTTCCGCTACAACAGCGTGTAATGCGAAGATTAATCTAAGCAACTTTTAAAAATAGATTTTAGAATACTCCGGATGCGAATCATCTTTCAATCTGGTTTGTGAAACCCCTGACTCAAGTACTCCCGAGTAATTAACACCAAATCGAAAATCACCTGTGCGAAGACGATCCAATGGAAGTGCGTCTCGGCAGGCTCGACGACCGGCGTGTTTTTTTTTATCAGAAGGGCGGCTACGCCGCCCTTCTACCCCCTCCCAACCATCGTCCCCCGAGCATTTTGTCGAGGGGCGGTTCCTGAGCCTGCCGAAGGAAGGTTCCCGAGCATTTTGTCGAGGGGGGACAAGCAAAAAGGATGGAAAAAATGGTTCTAGGATGCCGCCCTTTCAGGGCTTGGATTTCAACGGGGCACGTGATTCTAAAGATTACGCCCTTTCAGGGCTGGGGTCTTGAGGAAAAATGGGGTTCTAGGGATCGCACACTTCGAGGGCTGGGGTCTTGAGGAAAAATGGGCTTGTAGAGATGGCACTCTTTAATCATACTTAAAACAACAGAATGCTCCTTCCGCTTAAAAACTGGACTAGTTACGCCGCAGTTTTAAGCTCATAAAATTCATGTGGTGTTTTTATAATTAATCCCGAAGGGATTGCATGCTTCTAGAGAATCAATCGTGATGTGGAATACGACCCCGATGGGGTCGAACCTTCTGAACCTTGGCTTTACCTAGAAATATTCGACCCTTTCAGGGTCTTAGTTATTTCCAACACAGTGTAATTGGTCAAGATTCAAAAATCGAAATCGCGAATTCGAGAAATCTGGAGATTTTAAATCCGCACAAAAATTCCGCACAATTTTTTCCGCACATTTTTTCCCGCACATTTTAAACTATGTCAAATATTTTGTGCGGTTTTTTTTGTGCAGATATTTTGTGACACCATTCCTATCTTTAAAATCTAAACTAAAAATGGAAGAACTTAAATTCTACCCATCCCAAAAAAAAATCGCTAACACATGAATATAACCCCTCCATCACCCCAACATTAATTGCCCGCTGCATGAACTTAATTTTTCAGAATAATTTGGTGAATAACTAGAAGCGAACACAATAAAAATAGCTCAGCTTTCCTTTTACATTTAAAGCATCCGATAGACGAATCGGAGAAGGAACAAGAATCAGGCTGTAGGTATGAAGAGGTTTTTCCCACCTGCACCCACAAAAAATGGAAAGCTCGTATGACTGCTAAGACAAAGTCTAAGAAGATCTATGTGATCGACACCTCAGTGCTCCTGCACGACCACAATTCCATCAATAATTTCGAAGACAATTATGTCGCCATTCCAATTACAGTGCTCGAAGAACTCGACAACTTCAAAATTGGAAACGATACCAAGAATTTTGAAGCCCGTGAATGTATTCGAATCATTGACCGACTCTCTGAAGAAAACACCCTAACCAAATGGACTCCCCTCAATAACGATGCGAATGGCATGTTCAAGATTGTTATGGACAGAGAATCTGAAGAAGATGCTGAAAAAGTCTTCGACCGAAGAAAAAACGATCACAAGATTCTTAATGCTGCCAAGAAACTGCAGCGTGACGAAAAAGGAAAAACTGTCATTCTAGTTACCAAAGATGTTAATCTGAGGATTAAATCCAAAGCCATCGACATTCCCGCCGAAGACTATAAATTCGGTAAAATAAAGGACGTCAGAAACCTATACACAGGCAGCTCTACTTTAGAAGAAGTTGAGGCTGACGTCATTCGTAAACTATACCAAAGCGGTCAAAGCAGAAAGTTAACTGTACTTGGCAAAGAAAGACTGAACAATCACTTCTATATCTTAAAGAATTGCACCTCATCAGCCTTGGCTTTTTACAACTCAAAAGCAAAATCTATCGATCGCGTCGACCGGGTTTACGCTTATGGTATTAAGCCTAAAAATGCAGAGCAAGCTTTCGCTTTGCATGCCATCATGAATCCTGATATTAGCTTGGTGACTATTTCTGGAGTTGCCGGAACAGGAAAGACCTTGCTGGCTTTGGCGGGTAGTCTAGAGCAAAAACACCTGTATGAGCGAATCATTTTAGCCCGTCCAATCGTCCCGCTCAGCAACCGCGACATCGGATTCTTGCCGGGGAATGCTGAGGAAAAAGTGAATCCTTATATGCAACCGCTCTGGGATAACCTCAACTTCATAAAGAGCCAGTTCGGAGAAAACGAAAAGAAGTACAAGGCAATCGAAGAGATGCAGCAACAGGGGAAAATTCAAATCGCACCCTTGGCTTACATCCGCGGAAGAAGTTTGAGTAATGTGATTTTTATTGTGGATGAGGCACAGAATCTAACTCCCCATGAAGTAAAGACAATCATTACCCGCGCCGGAGAAAACTGTAAGATTATATTGACCGGCGATATTCGTCAAATTGATACCCCATATCTCGATGATCAAAGTAATGGCCTGTCTTTTGTGATAGACCGAATGAAAGGTCAGGAAGTGTTCTCTCACATTACCCTTGAAAAAGGCGAGAGATCTGAACTGGCCAATATTGCGAATGACCTACTTTAAATTTGTGCGATTGAAAAAGCCCGACCAAATTTGGCCGGGCTTTTCTTTGCCTCAGAATTTCTTATTTAATTACCCGTTCAATAAATCGCTTGCCGTCTTGAGCGACAGCCTCGATAAGGTAAGTTCCTGCATTGCCATTCCACTGAAGCTGTTGTGGATTGGATGTTGGGTTTTGAAGATCGAGCACCAGCCTTCCTTTCATATCATAAACGCGTATGTATTGCAATTTCACTTGATCAGGCGTTCTTAGCCAAACCAATCCGTCTTTTGACATGGGGTTTGGGTAGATGCGAGTGCTCAGCGTCCAATCTGTGTTTTCTACTCCAACATAAAAGATTCCTGTTTCCTCAGAAGCAATCAATACAGGATCAGCGCCTTCATCGTCATACATCTGCTTGAAGCTGTCAATTTCAGGAGTTGAAACGGAGAACATTTCGTCCATCCATTTCGGCGGAGTACTCTGGTAGTAGAAGTTCACAGCTACATTCAGCTGACCTTCCAATCCTTCTAATCCTATTTTATAAACGATCTTATCGGCACCGGTTCCTTGGTTGCCTTCATCGTCAAGGTTGAAATTCAAATCATCCAATGCCAGACCTGAAACTTTCGTTGTGTCGTAGGTAATATGTGTGTTGGTGAATCCAATTGGGACAAGTCTATTGTCCTTGATGTTGTCATTAGCACGTTCCAAAATGGTTGAAACATCTCCATTCACATCTCCAAACACCAACTCATAAATCTGAACCTGATCTTCTGAGGTGATTTTATCGTAATGCGGCTCATAATCGGCGTTCTGACCTTGAACTTCGTAATCTTCTTGGATGGTTCCTGAACTGAATACCACATCTTCATTTTCATCTGTAACCACAAACTCAATGAAGGCTCTTCGCGCTGGATATCCCGAAGGAAACTTATGACCTGTAATGTTGGTTAGATCAACAACCACCTGAAGGGAGTCATCTACGATTTCAGCCTCGGTTATATTCATGATCACACTTCTGTTTTGAAGCAAATCCAAGGTTCGTTCGATGGTGCGATCAAACTGTTCCTCAGTAGCTGGAATTCCGAGTTCCACAATTCTATTCTTCATCAGTTCGAGCATAAAGCTGTTCCCTCCAACCAAATGATGCTGAGAAAACGGCTGTCGTCCTGGTAAAAAGGCATAGCCCGAGCTAATTACGATAGGCTCATCTATCGATGGCATGTGGCAGTCCTGACATTCAGTAGAGCTTCCTTCAACCGAATAAACCGAATTCAACCACTCGTGGTAAGTCGCTTGTTCTACGAATTGAGTTCCAGTTAATTCTCCTTCCAAATCAGCGGTATTGGTGAGTAAACTGTGGCAGGCAGCACAAGATTCAGACTTATCTACATGATCACCATATAGCGGCTCATAACCAACGAATGAAATCATCGGTGGACCAAAAACGTTTCCATCAAAAGGTCCATAAACAGTATCTTCAACAAAGGTAAGATCACCGCTAAATCTACTTCCAATTCCCCTTGGATCTTGTTGATGGCAGGCAACGCAATTAACGCCATCTTGGCCGAGGGTATCATTTGCCAGCATTTCCATGCTATAGAATTCTGCTCCATCGTGAATGGCGGCAAAATGTCCAGCCGGTGCGTGGCAACTCGTACACTTTGTTTCCAAAGCAACTTGATGTTGTGGATTCACAGCTACCTCATGGCTTACCTTCGCTTTCCAGAACGGATCGCGGACCGCATTGGCCATCATTGTTGATCGCCAATCGTCGGTTATGTTAATATCAGTTCCTTCTCCAGTAATACTCGCAACCCCATCAGGATCGCTACCATGACAACCTCCGCAGGCTCCAGACCCGGCAAAAAGACTGTTGTAAATTACAGGAAGCTCGGCACCAGAGCCGCCTCCACCTCTATATTGAGTAAGATCGTGTTTCGATTGAATTCTTGTGGTGGTTTTTTCTGTTCTCGCTGAAGAGAGCAATAAAATCCCAGAGCCAACCAGAACAAGGAGGACTAATATTTTAGATGAAAAGAATGATGATTTCAAAATTTGCAGATTTGAAGGGTCAAAGTAGGGATATTAGAATAAAAATAAGGATTGTGCTAGAAATGTTCTGAACTAAAATCAAACAAGATAGAATTCCTTACTATTTGATTTCGACTTTCATCACGGCATGATAGCCTAAATTCTCGTTCATCATTTTCATGATTTTTTCTCGGCCAAAGCTCAATTCCTCTTTCAAGACACCGCTGTCTAGGGAGATGGTCAGGATTTTATTTCTGATGTACAAAGACCTGGTCTTCTTGGCGATGCTGGTCCCAATCACCTCTTCCCAAGCGATTTGCACTTCCGCCTGACGGTATTTATCGTCTTTGCGGTACAAGTCGACAACCTGCTTGAGGACATCTTTCAGTGATTGTTCGTTATCTCTTCGCCTCATTTGTTTCTTGAATTTCGGCCAAAGATATTTGACCCTTGTCAACCATAAATACTCTCACTTTAGCGTCTGCATCCTTGAAAAGACGAGGAACTCTAGCACCGTGAGTGTCGGTAACGAAAATTTGACCGAATCGGTGTTCGCTGACCAGTTTCATGAGATAAGAAACACGGTGATCATCGATTTTATCGAAAATATCATCCAACAAAAGCAAAGGCTTCACACCAGTTAGCTCTCGTATATAATCGAATTGAGCGAGCTTGAGGGCAATTAAAAATGACTTCTGTTGTCCCTGGCTGCCAAATTTCTTGAGGGGATGTCCCTCGATGGAGAAAACCAAATCATCCTTATGCGTCCCCTTACTGGTGCGGATTAAAGCCCGGTCTTTGTCTCTTGACTCCAAGAGCAAATCTTGAATGTTGTTTTCATCCAGCTCGGTGCTGTGCTCTAAGCTAACAGATTCTCTATTTCCACTCACAGCAGCGTAAAGCTCTTCAAATCGGGGAAGAAAATCTGCAATAAACT